>Ga0196963_10000044_pt1 | contig 186195 bp, 129 predicted proteins | sample S1_5metaG_FD_148600 | JGI IMG/M metagenome (GOLD analysis project Ga0196963, IMG submission 148600) | Soil microbial communities from Anza Borrego desert, Southern California, United States - S1_5 | ecosystem: Environmental > Terrestrial > Soil > Desert | place: USA: California | collected... | reverse complement strand
CATTGCCGATACAATACAAGGACTATGCTGTATGGCAACAGGAGCAACTGAGCGGAGAGCAATTGGAAGCCCATCGTTCCTACTGGCTGAACAAATTTGCAGGTGAGCTGCCGGTGCTTGAATTGCCCGCTGATAACAAACGCCCGCCGGCTCAAACCTTCAATGGTGAACAGATCAATATTGCATTCTCTCAGGCGGCGCGCAACAACCTTCAGGAAATATGCAACCAGAAAGGCGCCACCATGTTCATGGGATTGATGGCTGTGCTGAAGGCTTTTCTATATAAATCCAGCAATCAACCAGATCTAATTGTTGGCTCTCCGGTGGCAGGCCGCGACCGTTCTGACCTGGAAGGCCAGATCGGCATATTTGTAAACACGCTTTGCATCCGCACGCAAATAGATCCTTCATTGGGTTTTACAGCGTTGCTGGATCAGGTAAAAGAAACTTCGCTGGGCGCTTTCAATCACCAGGCATATCCCTTCGATAAACTGGTAGATGAGCTAAACCTCGTAAGAGACCTTAGCCGCAACCCACTGTTCGACGTGGCAATGGTAATGCGCAATGTAGAGGTGGATGCGGGTCCGCAACTCGAAATGGAAGGAATGGATGTGAACCAGTCGATGGTAGACGTGATCACCAGCTTGTACGACCTTACTTTCTGGTTCTCTGACCATCCTGGCGGTATTGCATTAACGCTGGAATACAATACGGACATTTATCACAAGGAACGTGCATTGCGGATGGCCGAGCACCTGCAACAGTTACTCGATGCATTGCTGCAATTTCCTGAACAACCCTTGCAGGAACTGGATTACTTATCCGAAGAAGAGCAGCAACAATTACTGCATGATTTCAATCGTCCTGTTCTTGAAGAGCGTACAGCAACCTTTGTTGATCTTTTTGCGCAACAGGCGGCAAGATATTCAGACCGCCCTGCGGCAATCTGCGGAGAACAAACCCTTGACTATGCAAGCCTGCAGAAACGTGCAAACCAGCTGGCGAATTACATTCTGCATCATTACCCGGTAAAGCCTGACCAGTTGATAGGGTTGATGATGGACAGGCAGTTGGAGTTGCCCATTGCATTGTTGGCCATTCTCAAAACCGGTGCTGCTTACCTGCCGATCGATCCCGGTTATCCAACAGAGCGCATTCAGTATTTATTGCAGGATGGTGATGCGCAGCTGATGATCAGCGACCGCCCTGCGCCCACGGAAGGCCTTGCATGGGTGAACATCCATGATATAGAGGCGGAATTGCCGTATTACAATGATATAGACCTGCCGATTGCAATCCGGCCCGGTGACCTGGCGTACGTGATGTACACCTCGGGTTCTACCGGAAAGCCCAAGGGGGTAATGATTGAGCATCGGTCTTTGCTGAACTACCTGTTATGGGCAAACGAATATTATTTTGGTTTTAGGATAGACGATCAACAACGTGAGCCTGCCGGTTATCCCTTTGCCGTCTTTACTTCTCTTGCCTTCGATCTTACAGTTACCAGCATCCTCACTACATTATTGCGTGGGGATGCAATGTACCTCTATCCCGGCAGCGACGTTCCCCGTACATTGGAAACGATATTCAATCATGAGGCCATTCGCGCAGTGAAGCTCACGCCCTCGCATATCAACCTGCTAAAAGAGTTGGACCTGGCCGCAACTGCTATCGATACAGTGATAGCTGGCGGTGAAGTCCTGACCGATCAGCAGGTGTCATTGCTGCATTCGCTCAATTCCGATATTAAAGTATACAACGAATATGGCCCTACTGAAACTACCGTGGGTTGCAGCATTGCATTGGTTCAACCCGGCGAACGCATTACTATCGGCAAGCCGATCAGCAATATGCAATTGTATGTGATGAATGAACATCTCCACCTGCAGCCGGTAGGTGTGTACGGCGAGATTTTTATCGGCGGCACGGGTGTTGCGAGAGGCTATCACCATCGCAATGAACTTACCGCAGAAAGATTTATCGCCAATGCCTTTGGTAAAGGAAGATTATACAGGACAGGCGATACGGGTTATTGGCTGCCCGACGGCACGCTCGTATTGATTGGCCGTTCAGACGACCAGGTTAAGATTCGCGGCTATAGAATAGAGCCGGGTGAAATAGAGCAGGCATTATCAACGCACCACGATATAACCCAGGCAGTAGTAATTGCGCACCATCAACGGGGCGACACGGGGTTAGTTGCTTACTATACCGCTTCATCCAGCCTGGACGTTGCAGCGCTGCGTACTTACCTGCGCGCACAACTGCCGGAATACATGATACCATCCTGGATGGTACAAATCGAAAGCATCCCGCTTACGCCCAATGGCAAGTTGGATAAAAAAGCTTTGCCGGAGCCTGATGGAAAACCTGCAAAGGAATACATCGCCCCACGTACCGCAACAGAAAAGAAACTTGCCGCCATTTGGAAAGACGTGCTTAACCGCGAACAGGTAGGCATGGCAGACAACTTCTTCGACCTGGGCGGTCACTCGCTCAAGGCTGTGCAGGTAATGTCGAGAGTGTACAAAGAATTATCGGTTAAGCTGGAGTTGAAGGACCTGTTCACGCACGCTGTGCTGTCCGAGTTGGCTGAGCTCGTAACGCATTCACGCCGCCAGGCATACCAGGCCATCGAACGGGTGCCCGAACAGGATACTTATCCGCTCTCGCACGCGCAACGCCGCCTCTGGATATTGAACCAGTTTGAAGAAGTGGCGCTGGCTTATTATATGGCGGTAAGCTACCGGCTGAAGGGAGAACTTGACCGCCCGGCCTTTGAAGCTGCATTCACCACCCTGGTAGATCGCCATGAAAGCCTTCGCACGGTATTTGAGCTGGTAGACGGCGAGCCGAGGCAACGTATACGTACAACCGAAGATGCAGGTTTTGCCGTAGACTATAAAGACATGCGCGGCGAAGAAAACCCCGAAGCGGCCGCGGACCGCGATATGCGCGAGGGCGTCAAGCCGTTCAACCTGCAGGATGGCCCCTTGCTCCGGGTAAAACTGCTGCAGGTTTCGGATACGGACTACCTGTTCATGCTGTTCATTCATCACATCATATCCGACGAATGGTCCATGCAGGTGATCGTACGCGAAGTGTTAAGCCTGTACAACAGCTACCATTTGCAGCAACCTGTGGCGCTGGAACAGTTGCCGATACAATACAAAGACTATGCGGCATGGCAGCAACAGGAACTGACCGGAGAAAAGCTCGCGGCACACCAGCAATACTGGTTGGATAAATTCTCGGGCGAAATACCGGTGCTCAACCTGCCCGGCGACCGCCCGCGGCCTGCCGTGCAGACCTATCGCGGCGAGCAATTGCAGTTTGTATTGCCGCAGGAACTTACGAAGCCTTTTACCGAAATGTGCCGCCAATCCAATGCAACACTGTTCATGGGAGTAGTAGCCCTTGTAAAAGCGTTCCTGTTCCGGTATACCGGTGACAAAGACATAATAGTAGGATTCCCCGTTGCGGGAAGAGAACATCCCGATTTGGAAAACCAGATTGGGTTCTACGTAAATACCCTCGCATTGCGCACTCAATTGGATGTGCAATCAGGATTTGCACAATTACTAGACCAGGTGAAGCAGAATGCGCTGGAAGCATATAACCACCAGGTATATCCATTCGACCGGTTGGTAGAAGAACTGAAGCTGACACGTGATATGAGCCGTTCGCCCTTGTTCGACGTAATGGTAACATTGGAAAATGCGGCAGATACCGAAGAAAAAGGCGGCGCGGCCCAGGCGCTCGACGGAATTGCTGTGGAAGACAATGCACTGGCCATTCCCGTAAGCATGTTTGACCTCACTTTCTTCTTCCGTGAAGCGGCCGACGGCATGATGATGTCGATTGAATACAACATGGACATCTATGACCGTGAGCGCATCGAACGCATTGCAAAGTACTTGCAGCAGTTGTTGTCAACCATAATAGAACAACCTGCACAATCGCTGCAGCAGTTGCAGTACCTTACCGTGGATGAGCAATTGCTCATTCAACAGGAGTTCAACAATACCGCCTTCCATTATGAACCACGTACCGTGGTGGACATGTTCGCGCAGAGCGTTGCAAACTATCCAAATGCCATTGCACTGGTTGCCGGAGATTACAGGATCACCTACCGGGAATTAAATGAACGGGCCAACCGGCTTGCGCACTACCTGCGCACTACTTTCGATGTACAACCTGGTGAATTGGTAGGTTCGCTCGTAGACCGGTCCGAACAAACCGTAATTACTTTATTGGCCATACTCAAATCAGGCGCGGCTTTCCTGTCTATAGATCCTGATTATCCCGAAGAAAGGATCAATTATTTATTACAGGACGCTTCGGTTAAACTATTGCTGACTGATAAGCGTGGCTTTGAAAATGCGGTGTTATTGCAGGAAGCACAGCCTGCTGTCGATGCATGTGAAACGCATGATCCATTGTCTCTGCCTGCACCACACCAACTGGCGCAAGTGATCTATACGTCCGGTTCTACCGGCAAACCCAAGGGCGTGCTGATTGAACACGCTTCCATAGCAGATTACATCCAAACCGTTGTTAACTACTTCAACATTACCCACGAAGATGCCGTTGTGCAGCAGTGTTCGGTTGCATTTGATACCATGGTGGAAGAAGTATTTGCGCCGCTTTCAACAGGCGCCAAACTGGTAATAGCCAAAGAAGGTGGAAGGGATATAGAAGCCCTCGCATCGATCATCGACGAGGAGCAGGTGACCATTATCAGTACGACCCCATTGGTGATCAACGGGCTCAATCAATTACAGGATGGACTTTCTTCTTTACGCGTGATCCTGAGCGGCGGCGATGAATTGAAAGCAAGCTATATCGATAAGCTCATTGAAAAAGTTCCTGTTTATAATACTTACGGTCCCGCGGAATCTACCATTTGCACTACATACAATAAGGTGGATTCATTGGCGAATACGAACATAGTCGGCAAGCCTATTGCAAACCGCACAGTGTACATCGTAGACGAGAAAATGCAATTGCAGGGAATTGGCGTGCGCGGAGAAATTTGCATTGGGGGCGCAGGCCTGGCAAGAGGATACCATAACCGCGAAGAACTTACAGCAGAAAAATTTATTGCAAACCCATTTGGCGACGGCCGGTTATACAGGACCGGTGACACTGGCTATTGGCTGCCCGACGGAAGAGTGGTATTTACGGGCCGCTACGACCACCAGGTAAAGATCCGTGGCTATCGGATCGAACTGGGCGAAGTGGAACAAGCGCTCACCTCGCACGAGAATATTACGCAGGCCGTGGTTACAGCATACAATTGGCAAAACGAAAAATCCCTGGTGGGTTATTATGTTCCTTCCACAACACTCGACCCCGAGGAAGTACGTTCATGGCTTTCGGGCCAGTTGCCGGCGCACATGGTCCCGTCCTGGCTGATCCCGCTGGAAAGCATTCCGCTCACTCCCAATGGAAAGATCGATAAGAAGGCCTTGCCCGATCCACAAGGCAGATCTGTAAAAGAATACATAGCACCCCGCAATTCCATAGAGAAAAAGCTTGCGGGCATATGGCAATCGGTATTGAACCGCGAGCAGGTTGGCATGGCCGATAATTTCTTTGAAATGGGCGGGCACAGCCTTAAGGCCGTGCAGGTAATGTCGAGGATTTACAAGGACATGTCGGTAAAGCTGGAATTGAAGGACCTGTTTACACATGCTATTCTGTCGGACCTTGCGGCACTGGTGGCCAATTCGCGCAGGCAGGCATACAAGCAAATCGAGCGGGTGGAAGAGCAGGATACTTATCCAATTTCGCATGCGCAACGCCGTTTGTGGGTGCTGAACCAGTTCGAAGAAGTTGCACTGGCGTATATCATTCCAATGAGCTACCGGTTCAAAGGCATGCTGGATGGCGAAGCGTTGGCCTGGGCGTTCCACGCGTTGGTAGAGCGGCATGAAAGCCTGCGCACCGTATTCGAGTTGGTGGATGGAGAGGCACGGCAAAGGATACTCACGTTTGAGCAAAGCGGTTTTGCGGTTGATCACAAGGATTTGCGTAACGAGGAAGATCCGGAATTGGCAGCGCAAACCGAGATACAGCTATCATCCGCTGAACCATTCGATTTGGAACGGGGCCCCCTGCTCAAGGTTAAGCTGCTAAGAATAAAGGACGATGAGCATTTGTTCCTTTTCAACATTCATCATATTATATCCGACGAGTGGTCTATCAATGTATTGGTAAGAGAAGTACTGGCATTGTACGATGCATACCGCAGCGGCAAGGCAGATGTGCTGCCACCATTGCGCATACAGTATAAGGACTATGCCGCCTGGCAATTGCAGGAACTGAGTGGCGAAAGCCTTGCTACCCACCAGCAATACTGGCTGAATAAGCTGTCAGGAGAACTGCCCGTGATAGAGCTGGCAGGGGACAGGCCGCGGCCGCCCGTTAAAACGTACAATGGTAAACAGTGTTATCGCTGGCTGCCCACGGCCCGTCTCGAAAAATTCTCCGCACTGAACCGCGAACAGGATGCCACGCTCTTCATGGGATTGGTGGCGATCGTTAAACTGCTGTTGTACCGTTACACAGGTCAGCAGGATATTATTGTTGGCTCGCCAGTTGCCGGTAGGGAACATCCTGACCTGGAAGACCAGATAGGGTTTTATGTGAACACGCTGGTGCTGCGCACGCAATTTAATGCCGGCGCAGGCTTCAGGGGATTGTTGCAGGAAGTGAAACAAACCGCGCTGGAGGCATATAATCACCAGGTATATCCATTCGACAGGCTCGTGGAAGACCTCGACCTTTCGCGCGACATGAGCCGATCGGCCATATTCGATGTAATGGTTTCATTGGAAAACCTCGACGAAGAAGGCAAGAGCGATACTCCCGCATTGGATGGCGTTGAGATATCAGACAGCGCGCTGGTAGTCCCCATCAGCAAGTTCGACCTTACCTTCCATTTCGGCGAACGGCCGGATGGTTTGCAGCTTTCAATAGAGTATAATACGGACATATTCAATGAAGCCCGGATCGAAAAAATGTGTTATCACCTGGACCGCTTGCTGGGTGCCATTTCCGATGATCCTGACAAGGCATTGGACGAGTATGAGTACCTGGCCGACGAAGAAGTGGACCAACTCCTGCGGGAATACAATGCTACTACCGTAGAATGTGCGCAGGATGATACACTCGTAAGCCTGTTCGAACAACAGGTTGCAAATACGCCCGATAACTTTGCGATAATATTTAAAGACGAGCGGCTCACTTATGCTGAATTGAATGGAAAAGCAGACCGCTTGGCGCATTATTTAAGTGCCAAAGGAGCGGTTACGGAAATGCTCATCCCCATCTGTATAGACCGTTCGATAGAAATGATCGTTGCCATACTGGGTGTTCTCAAAGCAGGCTGCGCTTATGTTCCCATCGATCCTGATTATCCAGCCGATCGTATCCGCTACATGCTGGAAGACACCGGCGCTTCGATGATCATTACCACGCCAGCCGTCGTTGATAAAATACCCACAACGGGCATCGAAACCATTGTACTGGACGAGGAATTATTCAACGGGCGCGCCAACACATTCATCAACCCGGACATTCAACCTAACCACCTTGCCTATATTATTTATACTTCCGGGTCTACCGGCAAGCCGAAAGGCGTAATGATAGAGCACCGGAACGTGGTGAACTTCATAAAAGGCCAAACCAATTTCTTTGGCATGACCAGTGATGAAAAGATATTGCAGTTCTCCAACTACTGTTTTGATGCTTCGGTTGAACAGATATTCCTTGCATTGCTTAACGGGGCATCGTTGGTAATGTTCCCGCAGGGATTGCAATACGATATCGATGCGTTTGAGCAATTCGTGCTCGACCAATCCATTACACACCTTCACGCCACCCCGGGATTCCTCGAGAACCTGAAAGGAGAAAATGCGGGCGCCCTAAGAAGGGTAGTGGCCGGCGGCGACCTGTGTAAAAAAGAACTTGCTGCAAAATGGATGGATCGGGTTGCATTTTATAATAAGTATGGTCCTACCGAGATCACGGTAACGGCGATACAGCACCATGTCAGGGAACTGGCAGATAACAGTTACTCATTACCGATAGGAAGGCCGGTGACCAATGGAACGGTATATATCGTAGATAAAGCGCATAAGCTGGTAACGTCCGGCAATAAGGGAGAAATATGTGTTGGCGGCGCGCAGGTGGCCCGTGGTTACCTGAACCGTCCCGAGCTCACAGAACAAAAATTCATCGACAATCCATTTACAAACGACGGCAGCAAGCTGTACAAAACGGGTGACCTCGGCCGCTGGCTGCCCGATGGCACCATCGAATACCTTGGCAGGATAGATGAGCAGGTGAAGATCCGCGGTTACCGCATCGAGCCCGGTGAAGTGGAACGTGCATTGGCTTCGCATCCTGCCATTAAGCAGGCGGTGGTGATCGCACGCTCCAAACAAGACGATAAATTCCTGGTGGGCTATTTTACCTCGGATGAAACATTGGATGCTCCCACGCTGAAGAGCTACCTGCAGCAGCAATTACCAGATTATATGATCCCTGCCTGGTTTGTGCAGGTAGAGAATATTCCGCTTACCCCGAACGGTAAAGTGGATAAGAAGGCATTGCCGCAGGCCGATGGAAGCCCCGCAAGAGAATACATTCCGCCGCGCACTACCATCGAAAAGAAACTGGTTGCCATTTGGGAAGAAGTGCTGAACCGCCAGCAGGTAGGCATGGCCGATAATTTCTTCGATCTCGGAGGCCATTCGCTCAAGGCGGTGCAGGTAATGTCGAGGATATACAAGGAACTTTCCGTGAAGCTCGAGCTGAAAGAGTTGTTCACGCACTCAGTATTGTCTGACCTGGCATTATTGGTAACCAATTCGCGCCGGCAAGCCTACAAGCCTATAGATAAAGCGCCCGAACAGGATACTTATCCTATTTCGCATGCGCAACGCCGTTTGTGGGTATTGAACCAGTTCGAAGAAATGTCGCTTGCATACATCATTCCGCTAAGCTATCGCTTCAGGGGAACAATGGACGGAGCGGCATTGTCGTGGGCCTTCCATGAATTGGTACAACGGCATGAAAGCCTGCGCACCGTATTCGAATTGGTGGATGGCGAAGCACGCCAACGGATACTGCCATTCGAACAAAGCGGCTTTGCAGTCGATCATAAGGATTTACGCAATGAGGAAGACGCCGAGCTGGCCGCACAAAATGAGATACAGGCATCTTCATTAGAACCATTCGATCTGCAACGCGGACCTTTGCTGAGAGTAAAATTGTTGCGGATAAAAGACGATGAGCATTTATTCCTCTGCAACATCCACCACATTATTTCAGACGAATGGTCGATCAACGTATTGATAGGCGAAGTGTTGGCATTGTACGATGCGCACCGCGCAGGAAAGGACAACATGCTGGCCCCATTGCCAATCCAATACAAGGATTATGCTGTTTGGCAGCTGCAGGAATTAAGCGGCGAAAGCCTTGCCGCCCACCAGCAATACTGGCTGAATAAGCTTTCTGGTGAGTTGCCGGTGCTGGAACTGCCGGGTGACCGTCCGCGTCCGCCTGTGAAAACACACAATGGAAAGCAGCGCTATCATTGGTTGCCGACCGAGCGCCAGAAAAAACTGCTTGCGCTCAACCGCGAACAGGACGCTACGCTCTTCATGGGCCTGGTAGCTGCAGTGAAGTTGTTGTTATATCGCTACACCGGGCAGACCGACATCATCATCGGTTCGCCGGTAGCAGGAAGAGAACATCCGGACCTGGAAGGACAAATTGGTTTTTATGTAAATACATTGGTGCTGCGCACTCAGCTTGATGGCAACCTTGGCTTCAGGGAATTGCTGCAGCAGGTGAAACAAACCGCACTGGAAGCATATAACCACCAGGTATATCCGTTCGATCGTTTGGTGGAAGACCTGGACCTTGCGCGCGATGTGAGCCGCTCTGCGGTGTTTGATGTAATGGTGGCCCTGCAAAACCGCAGCGACGAAGACACCAGCGAAAAACCAGTGCCGGTACTGGATGGCGTTGAAATTTCCGACACAGAGTTGATAGTTCCCATCAGCAAGTTCGACCTCACTTTCCACTTCGGTGAAAGGCCGGACGGTATTATGCTGTGCATAGAATACAATACGGACATATACAACGATGAGCGTATCGAGCGCATGTGCCAGCACCTGGATAGCTTGCTGGGCGCGGCTTTGGAAGAACCCGGCAAGCCGGTCAGCGATTATGCATACCTGGCGCAGGAAGAAACTGAGCTGCTGCTTCAAACCTATAACAGTACAGCGGCAGAATATCCCGCTGATAAGAGCATCGTCGATCTCTTCGAAGAGCAGGCGGCCATTACACCTTCAGGCATAGCATTGGAATTTGAAGACAAGCAATTGACGTATCAGGAGTTGAATTATAAGGCGGACCGTGTTGCCGCGCACCTGCTTACAAAAGGGGCGACAGCTGAAATGCCCGTGCCCGTTTGTATCGACCGTTCGCCGGAACTGATCATTGCCATATTGGGCATACTCAAAGCAGGATGTGCCTATGTTCCCATCGATCCAAAGTATCCGGCGGACCGCATCCGTTATATGCTGCAGGATACCGGCGCGTCAATGATCATCAGCAGCCAATCAATCGTTGATAAAATATCAGGTGACAACGTTGATGTTATTTTATTGAGTGACGAATTACTGTCTGTCCGTTTGCTCCGGAAGGAGCCCTTTGGACATGTTCATCCCGCCAGCCTTGCCTACATCATGTACACTTCCGGTTCTACCGGCACTCCAAAGGGTGTGATGGTAACGCATGGTAATGTCGTGAGCCTGGTGAAAGGAACGGAGCATGTTTCATCTGACGTGGATGATATATTGCTATCTACAGGATCAGCTTCCTTCGACGCTACCACATTTGAATATTGGAGCATGCTATTGAACGGTGGCCGACTGGTAATGTGTGCGGAGGAAAAACTATTGGACACCGCATTGCTGAAGGATGAAATTACTAACCGGCGGGTCAGCAAAATGTGGTTCACCTCCAGCTGGTTCAACCAGGTTGTGGATTCCGATATTACGGTATTTGAAGGATTGCAAACCATCCTGGTAGGAGGAGAGAAACTTTCAGAACGGCACATCGGCAAACTGAAAGAAAGTTATCCTTCCATCAATATCATCAATGGGTACGGGCCTACCGAAAACACGACCTTCTCTTTGATCTATGCGATACAAGGCGAGGAAGTACGACGTTCCATTCCCATTGGGTGTCCTTTGAACAACCGCAAGGTTTATATTCTCGATAAACATCGTAAGCTGGTTGCTATCGGCAATCCGGGCGAAATATGTGTAGGTGGCGCGGGCTTGTCGCGCGGTTACCTGAACCGTGAAGAGCTTACAGCAGAAAAGTTCATCGATGATCCGTTCAGCGATGAACCAGGCGCTAAGCTATACAGGACCGGCGACCTTGGCCGTTGGCTTACCGATGGCAACATTGAGTACCTCGGAAGGATGGATGAGCAGGTGAAGATCCGCGGCTACCGCATCGAGCCTGGTGAAATCGAAAACATGCTGACGGCCTTCCCCGGCATTAACCAGGCAGTAGTGGTTGTACGCACAACGCAGGAAGATAAGTTCCTGGCGGGATATTTTACTGCAGATGAAACTATAGATGCCGTAGCAGTGAAAGAATACCTGAAGCAACGCCTGCCCGATTATATGGTCCCTGCATGGCTGCTCCAGATTGAAAGCATGCCGTTGACACCTAACGGAAAGGTTGACAAGAAAGCTTTGCCGCAGGCAGATGGAAGACCCGTTGTAGAATATATTCCGCCACGCACTACAATAGAAAAGCAACTTGCTGCTATCTGGCAGGAGGTGTTGAATTGTGAACGCGTAGGCATGGCCGATCATTTCTTCGATATGGGCGGGCATTCCCTCAAGGCGGTTCAGGTGATGACGAAGATTTACAAGGAACTGTCGGTGAAGCTTGGACTGAATGATCTGTTTACGCATCCCGTACTCGCGGACCTGGCCGCATTGGTCACGAACTCGCGCCGCGAAGCATACAAACCCATTGAGCGGGTGGAAGAGCAGGACACTTATGCCGTTTCGCATTCTCAGCGCCGGTTGTGGGTATTGAACCAATTCGAGGAAGTGGCAGCCGCATACAACATTCCCATGACCTATTCATTTACGGGAGAGTTGGACACAAATGCACTGACGCTTGCGTTTGAAACGCTGGTACAAAGGCACGAGAGTTTGCGCACCGTATTTGAAATGGTGGATGGCGAGCCACGCCAGCGCATACTTACTTATGAACAAAGCGGCTTTGCAGTAGAGTATGCAGACCTGCGCAACGAAGAGGATCCTAAGAAGGCCGCACAAGCTGTAATGCAATCTGCCGCCGTTGAGCCATTCGATTTGCAACACGGTCCGCTGTTACGCGTAAAACTGCTGCATATACAAGACGATGAATACAAGTTCCTGCTAAATATTCACCATATTGTTTCTGACGGATGGTCGAACAACGTGCTGATACAGGACGTATTGGCATTGTATGAGGCATACCATAATAACAAGGAAGCTAATCTTCCACCACTGATCATTCAATACAAGGATTATGCAGCCTGGCAATTGCAGGAGCTGAGCGGGGATAACCTTGTCGCACACCAACAATACTGGCTGGATAAATTATCAGGTGAACTGCCGGTGCTTCAACTGGCGGGAGACAAGCCGAGGCCGGCAGTAAAGACCTACAACGGAAAGGAATGGGGAGTCAAGCTTCCCGCACAGTACCGGGAACAATTCCTGGCAATGGTGCGCGAGCAGGACGCAACATTGTTTATGGGCTCGGTGGCGCTTGTAAAACTGTTGCTGTACCGTTATACCGGCCAGCAAGATATTATCGTTGGATCGCCGGTGGCGGGTAGGGAACACCCCGATTTGGAATTCCAGATAGGCTTCTATGTGAATACCCTTGCGTTGCGCACTCAACTCGATGCCAACGACAATTTCAGGCAATTGCTGCAGCGCGTGAAGGAAACCTCGTTGGGCGGATTCGAGCACCAGGTTTATCCATTCGACCGGTTGGTAGAAGACCTCAATCTGCCACGAGACATGAGCCGCTCGCCCTTATTTGATGTGATGGTGACATTTACAAACCATGTGGCAGGCAGCAAGAACGATACCGAAGCTATGTCGGAAGTAGATGTTTCCAACGACGACTCGGTAACCTTGCCCATAAGCAAATTCGATCTCACATTCAACTTTACGGAACACGCTGATGGAATATTGCTGTGCATTGAATACAACACGGACATATACACCGATGAGCGTATTGAACAGATGGGCGGCCATGTACAGCGCTTGCTCGATGCAATTTTTGCCGAGCCAGCCAAGCCGCTGCATGCGTATGAATATTTGTCTCAGGAAGAGCAGAAGCAGTTGCTGCAGGACTTCAACAATACCACTGTTGACTACCCGCAGGACAGGACCATCATTGATCTTTTTGAACAACAGGTTGCAAATGCGCCAGCCAATCTGGCGCTGTCGCATGGAGAACGGCAACTGACGTATGAACAGCTGAACGAGAAGGCAACTGACCTTGCCCGCCATCTTTTGCAAAAAGGGATCACACCCGAAATGCCCGTACCGGTATGTATCCACCGTTCTATCGACCTTATCGTAGCCATGCTCGGCATCATGAAGGCAGGCGGGGCTTATGTTCCTGTCGATCCGGAGTATCCCGCCGACCGCATCCGCTACATGCTGGAAGACACCGGCGCTACCATTTTCATCACGACAAAACCCGTCCTGGATAAAATTAATAGTGAAGGCATCAGTGCCATTCTAATAGATGATGAGCTGCCATCTCTGCATTTCCAAACCACCACACCTTTACGTCCGCACTCGCACAACCTTGCTTACATCATTTACACGTCCGGGTCTACAGGCAAGCCCAAAGGGGTCATGATTGAGCACCGCAACCTGGCGAATCTGATAGAATGGCACAAGCGGGTGTTCGGCGTATCTGCTTCCAGTCGTGCTACCACCATGGCAGGTGTGGGCTTCGATGCTTTTGGAGTTGAGACCTGGCCTTACCTTTCAGCGGGCGCCAGCATTCATATTGTAGACGATCATACGCGTGTTGTACCACAACTATTGTTACAACAGTTGACGAATGACGAAATAACGCATAGCTACATGCCCACGGCCCTGGTGCCCGATTTTGTAAAAGCATCCAGGAATGTAGAAATGTCGTTGCGTTATGTGTTCACCGGTGGTGACAAGCTTTTATCATTGGATATTCAAGGCCTCGCATACAAAATCGTAGATAACTATGGCCCTGCTGAAAATACGATTGTTACTACTATCTATACTTTGGCCGAGGTCAACAAAGACGTTATGCCGCCTATCGGAAAACCGATAGACAATACCAGCGTTTATATATTAGGTAGTGAAAAACAATTGCAACCTGTTGGTGTACCCGGTGAAATTTATATAGCAGGCGCCGGCCTTGCACGCGGATACTTTAACCGCGAAGCATTGACGCAGGAAAGATTTGCAAGCAACCCGTATGCCAATGACGGTTCCAAGATATACAGGACCGGAGACCTTGGCCGTTGGCTGCCGGATGGCAATATTGAATTCATGGGCCGTATAGACGAACAGGTGAAAATACGGGGCTATCGCATTGAATTGGGAGAAATAGAAAACGTGCTGGCTACCTATCCCGGCATAAGAAAGGCTGTAGTCATCTTGCGCACAACGCACAACGATAGATTCCTGGTGTGCTATTATACGGCGGATGTTGCACTGAACGCCGTGGAACTGAGAGAATTTTTAAGGCAACAGCTGCCCGACTATATGGTACCTGCCTGGTTATTGCAATTGGAAAACATTCCGCTGACACCTAATGGTAAAGTAGACAGGAAAGCCTTGCCGCAGGCAGATGGCAGGCCGCTTGTTGAATACATTCCACCCCGCTCCACCATTGAAAAACAGCTCGTCGCTATCTGGCAGGAAATACTCGACCGCGAACAGGTAAGCATGGCTGATAATTTCTTCGACCTTGGAGGCCACTCGTTGAAAGCAGTGCAGGTGATGACGCGCATTTACAAAGACCTTTCAGTGAAGCTCGAACTGAACGAGCTGTTTACCCACGCCGTGCTTGCAGACCTGGCTGTGCTGGTAACCAACTCGCGTCGTGAAGCATACAAGCCTATTGAGCGCGTTGAAGAGCAAGAGACCTATCCCGTATCACATTCACAACGTCGCCTGTGGGTAATTAACCAGTTCGAAGAAGTGAATGCGGCTTATAACATTCCAATTAGCTATAAGTTCGTAGGAGAACTGGACCGCGACGCATTGGAAAGGGCTTTCCATGCATTGGTGGCCCGTCACGAAAGCCTGCGCACCGTATTTGAAATAGTCAATGGCGAACCCCGCCAGCGGATACTCAGCGTTGAAGAAACCAGGTTTGCGGTAACCTATAAAGACCTTCGCGACGAGGAAGATCCTAAGAAAGCAGCACGGGATGAAATGCAGTCTGCCGCAGTCGAAACATTCGACCTGCTGCACGGGCCACTGTTGCGTGTAACGCTGCTGCACGTACAGGACAACGAATACCATTTCCTGTTAAACGTTCATCACATCGTGTCCGATGGATGGTCAAACAACGTAATGATACAGGACACACTCGCATTGTACGAAGCATACCATACCGGAAAGGAACCGGACCTCGTTCCATTGACCATCCAGTATAAAGATTATGCCGCTTGGCAGCTACAGGAATTGGAAGGAGAGGCACTGGCCGGACATCAGCAATATTGGTTGAATAAATTGTCAGGAGAACTTCCCATACTCGAGCTGGCAGGAGACCGTCCACGTCCACCCGTGAAAACGTATAGCGGAAATGAATTTGGAATAAAACTCTCCGCGGCGCATCGCGAGAAATTATTAGCACTGGTGCGTGAGCACGACGCCACACTTTTCATGGGAGCATTGGCCGCCGTAAAACTGTTATTGTACCGCTACACCGGGCAGCAGGATATTATTATAGGAACACCCGTTGCAGGAAGGGAACATCCTGATCTTGAATTCCAGATAGGATTTTATGTAAATACACTGGCATTACGTACCCGGTTCGATGCGCAAGACAGTTTTATTCAATTGCTGCAAAAGATAAAGGAAACATCATTGGGCGGCTACCAGCACCAGGTATATCCGTTCGACCGGCTGGTAGAAGACCTTAAACTGCCTCGTGACCTGAGCCGCTCCGCGCTGTTTGACGTAATGGTAACGGTTACCAACTATGCGGAAGCCAGTAAGAACGACACTGAAGTGATGGCCGATGTGGATGTATCAAACGATGATTCGTTCAACCTGCCCAACAGCAAGTTCGATCTTACTTTCAACTTTGCAGAGCGGCCTGACGGCATGCTGTTTTCCATCGAATACAATACAGATATATTCAACGAAAGCAGCATAGAAAGAATGTGCCGTCACATGGAACGCTTGCTCGAAGCAGCTTTGGACGAGCCAACGAAACCATTGCATGCTTATGAGTATCTGTCGGCCGATGAAGTAAACCAGCTCCTGCATGATTACAATAACACAATGGTGGAATATCCGAAGGAAAAGACCATTGTCGACTTATTGAATGAGCAGGCCGCAAAAACTCCCGGCAACCTGGCATTGGCCTCAGGCGACCAACGACTGACTTATGAAGAGCTGGAAGAAGCGGCAAACCGGTTGGCCGGGTATTTAATAGCCAAGGGAATAACACCCGAAACACCGGTTCCCATATGCATGGGCCGGTCCGCACAAGTAATTGTTGCCATGCTGGCTGTTTTAAAAGCAGGCGCTGCCTACGTTCCAATCGATCCGGGCTATCCCGTGGACCGCATTCGCTACATGCTGGAAGATGTCCACGCGTCGATAATAATCAGTACGAAGTCCATTGCAGAGAAGCTCGTGGGCACTAATGCCGATATTATTTTGTTGGACGATGAATCAATTGCAGACCATCTGCAGGTTTGCACATTTACACAACTGCACATTCAACCGGAACAGCTCGCTTACATTATCTATACTTCCGGTTCAACTGGCAGACCCAAAGGCGTAATGATCGAACACAGAGGTTTTGTAAATCTCATTGAATGGCAAAAACGGGTTAGTGAAGTGTCTGATTCGAGTAAAGTCATTAGTATTTCGGGTATTGGTTTCGATGCTTTTGGATTCGAGGTGTGGCCGCACCTGGCCGCTGGCGCAAGCGTTTATATTATGGACGATGAAAAGCGCGTATCGGCTAAACACATATTGCAGGAACTGATCACCATTGAAGCAACACATTGCTTTATTGCCACTGCGTTGGTGCCTGAGTTTGTGAAAGCATCCAGGAATATAGACCTGTCATTACGCTACCTGCTAACCGGTGGAGACAAGCTGTTGTCCTTAGATACCTCCGGGCTTTGCTATAGGATTGTCAATAATTATGGGCCTACAGAAAACACCGTGGTCGCTACACACTACGTATTGGCAGAAAACAAAAGGGATATTATTCCGCCAATAGGATCGCCGATCGACAACACAAGAGTCTATATTCTTGGTCCTGAGAAGCAATTGCAACCAGCGGGGGTGCCAGGTGAAATTTGCATAGCCGGCACAGGCATCGCACGCGGCTACCTGAACCAGGAATCATTGACACAGGAACGATTCATCCCGAACCCATTTGCCGGTGAAGGAGCGAAAATGTACAAAACCGGCGACCTTGGACGTTGGCTGCCCGATGGCAACATCGAATACATGGGCCGTATAGATCAACAGGTAAAGATGCGCGGCTACCGCATTGAATTAGGTGAAATAGAAAACGTGATGACCGCACATCATGCTATCGCGCAAGCGGTGGTGGTTATGCAGTCAAAGCGGGATGACAAGTTCCTGGTAGGGTATTACACCGCGGAAGAGGCGGTTGAACCAGCTGCATTGAAAGAATACCTCCGCCAGCAATTGCCGGATTACATGATACCCGCGTGGTTGGTGCAAATAGAAAGTATTCCGCTAACGCCAAATGGAAAGGTTGATAAAAAAGCCTTGCCTCAGGCAGATGGAAGGCCTGTTGTAGAATACATTCCTCCGCGTACCGCGATAGAAAAACAACTCGTCGCCATCTGGCAGGAAGTGCTGGGCATTGCACAGGTAGGCATGGCCGATAATTTCTTTGACCTCGGCGGGCATTCATTGAAAGCCGTGCAGGTGATGACACGCATCTATAAAGACCTGTCGGTCAGGCTGGAGTTGAATGAATTGTTCACGCACGGCGTATTATCAGAGCTGGCCCTTCTCGTAACCAACTCGCGCCGCGAAGCTTACAAGCCGATAGAAAGAGTACCGGAACAGGAAACTTACCCCATTTCACATTCGCAGCGCCGCCTGTGGGTGCTCAATCAATTCGAAGAAGTGGCGGTAGCTTACAACATTCCCATCACGTACACATTCGTGGGTGATCTCGACCGCGAAGCATTGGAGAAAGCCTTCGACACGTTGGTGCAAAGGCATGAAAGCCTGCGCACGGTATTTGAGGTTGTAAATGGTGAGCCTCGCCAACGCATACTGCCCGCCGCAGAAAGCAAATGCGCAGTAGAATATATAGACCTCCGCAATGAAAGCGAATCGCTTCAAATTGCGCAAGCCGAAATGCAGGCAGCTGCTGTTCAACCATTCGATCTGCAACATGGGCCGTTGCTGCGCGTGAAGCTGCTGCATGTAAAAGACAACGAGTACCACTTCCTGCTAAACGTACACCACATCATATCCGACGGCTGGTCGAACAATGTGTTGATACAGGACGTGCTGGCATTGTACGATGCGTACCACAAAGGCAAAGAACCCAACCTGCCTGACCTCACCATACAGTACAAGGACTATGCTGCCTGGCAACTGCAGGAACTGGAGGGCGAAAACCTGGCAACACATCAGCAATACTGGTTGGATAAATTATCAGGAGAACTGCCGGTATTATCGATACCTGGCGACCGTCCGCGCCCGCCTGTTAAAACATACAACGGCAACGTGCTGTATGTAAACTTCTCTGCCGAGCATCGTGATAAACTGCTGGCGTTGGTGCGCGACCAGGACGCTACTTTGTTCATGGGCGTGCTGGCAATGGTGAAGTTGCTGTTATACCGTTATACCGGTCAGCAAGACATGATCGTCGGTTCGCCGGTTGCAGGAAGAGAACACCCGGACCTTGAGTTCCAAATAGGATTTTATGTGAATACACTGGCGCTTCGCACGCAATTCGATCAGCATGACAGCTTCATACAACTGCTCCAACAAGTGAAAGACACCGCGTTAGACGCATACCGGCACCAGGTATACCCGTTCGACCGCCTGGTAGAAGACCTCGATCTTGCGCGTGACATGAGCCGTTCAGCCCTGTTCGACGTGATGGTAACGCTCACCAACAACGTAGAAGGTAATGAGAACGATACAGAAGTAATGGGAGGCATAGATGTGTCTAACGACGATGCTTCGCTGAACATGCCTATCAGTAAGTTCGACGTATCCTTCTTCTTCGCCGAAACAACCAGGGGACTTAGCCTGGGACTGGAATACAATACCGATATCTTCAACACAGAGCGTATCGAAAGGATGGGCAACCACCTGCAAGCCCTGCTGGATGCCGTATTGAGCGATCCAGCCCAGCCATTGCACACCTATCAATACATCGATGAGCAGGAAAAGGAAAAGTTGCTCCAGCCAAACAAAGATGTACAGGTGGATGAAGCGCCCGTTAACACCGCGGTTCAACGTTTCGAAGCGCAGGCAGCACAAACTCCCGACGCCATCGCGGTCATATCCGGTGATGCAAAGCTTACGTACAAGGAGCTGAATGAAAAAGCCAATCAATTGGCGCATTATCTTATAGAAGAACATTCGGTAGTCCCCGAGGAACTGGTAGGCCTCCGTATGGAACGCGATGAATGGCTGGTGATCGCCATCCTGGGCGTATTCAAGTCAGGGGCGGCTTACCTGCCCATAGATATGAACTATCCTTCAGACCGTGTGCAATACATGTTGCAAAACAGTGCGGCCAAATTGGTGCTCGACAGCGACAATCCACCAACGCTCGGCAATTATTCGACAGATAATCCGGTCAACAGTGCACAGCCCAATCATCTCGCCTATGTTATCTATACCTCCGGTTCCACCGGCGAGCCCAAAGGCGTAATGATAGAGCACCATTCCGTAGTGAATATGCTGAACGGTGTTGGCGATGAAATCTCCATCACCGCAAGCGATGTGCTGCTGGCAGTTACCACGCACGCCTTCGATATGTCGGTAGTGGAGATATTGCTTCCGTTGGTTACCGGTGCACAACTGGTACTGGCATCCAACGATGCGATCAGGGATGTGCGGCAACTCAGTGCACTGATCGGCTCCACACGACCAACCATTATGCAGGCCACGCCGGGGCTCTGGAACATGCTGGCATCTACCGCGTGGGAGGGAAGCAAGGACCTGCGGATCATTTCAGGCGGAGAATCCATTCCACAGGCATTGGCTGAACACTTGCTGCAATGCACCGGAAAGGTGTGGAATATGTACGGTCCTACAGAAGTCACCGTCTATGCAACACAGGTGCAGCTGCAATCCGCAGACGAAGTGGTGCTCATCGGTAAACCGCTGCGCAATACGCAGGCATATATTCTTGACGAGCACATGCAGCTTGTGGGCCAAGGAATTCCAGGCACTTTGTACATCGGCGGTGCAGGTCTTGCAAGAGGTTATATCAACCGCGAAGACCTTACCGCGGAACGCTTCGTGCAAAATCCTTTCGCTGAGGGCGAACGGCTTTACAACACAGGTGATATCTGCTGCTGGGTTGGCGACGGCCGCATCCGCTACTTCGGCCGCAACGACGACCAGGTGAAGATCCGCGGTTACCGCATAGAGCCCGGTGAGGTAGAGAAGGTGCTGCGGGAAACAACAGGCATTCAGCAAGGCGTCATAGTATGCAAGGAGAAGAAGGACGATAAATTCCTGGTAGCGTACTACACCGCCGATACCGTGATACCAGTCAATACCATCAGGAATTATATGCGCAGCAAGCTGCCGGACTTCATGATGCCGTCCTGGTTCGTGCAACTGGAAAAAATGCCGCTTACACCCAATGGCAAGATCGATAAGAAAGCGCTGCCTGAGCCTGATAAGAGATCAGACAAACAATACATAGCTCCGCGCAATGCAATGGAAGAAAAACTAGCCGCTATCTGGATGGATGTACTCGAACGGGAGAAAGTAGGAGTGGAAGATAATTTCTTTGAGCTGGGTGGACACTCCCTGAAAGCAGTGCAGATGATGTCTTTCATCAATAAAGCGTTCGGTTCCAAACTTACGCTCAAGGATGTATTGAATGGTCCCACCGTTGAATCGCTGGCTAAAGTGATAGCATACGGCAATTACATGAAGGGAACGGTCATCCATCTCAACAACATCAGGCCGGGCCGGCAAAATATTTACTTCGTACCGGCGCTGATCGGATCGTCCATCATGTACATGGGCCTCGCCGCAGAGCTGGACAACCAGTTCAACTGCTATGGCTTGCAAGACCAAGGCTTTGACGCAGACGCGCCATTTGCAGAGCATGTGGACGCGAAAGTGAAGCATTACATGGACGAGATCCTCGCCATTCACGATAAGGAAGAAGAAATAGTCCTGTTCGGGTTCTCCTTTGCGGCATTGATGGCGTATGAAACCGCCAAACTGCTGGAGCGCAACGGCCACCGCGTGAAACTGGTCGTGCTCGATAGCAGTATCAGGACACGGAAGGCAAAGAAAGCACGCAAAGAAGACACCGAAGAAGTAGCCAAGGCATTAAATGAAGACTTTGAATGGTCCGCCGGCCAACTGCGTACCGTAGGCTTCAGCGATGAGGACGTAGTCCGTATTAAGGAGCTATGGCTGCATAACATCAGCTTGCGCAACAACTACGTAATGAGCGGCCCGATTAATGGAGAGATAATGGCATTGAAAGCAAGGGATAATGTGGACGACGACTTCGTGAACATGAAGAAATGGAAGAAGTTCACCACGAATAAGTTCTCGCACTTCTACGTGCTCGGCAATCATTATGATGTACTCGCACTTCCGAAAAATATGCTGATCATATCAGAACATTTGTCGAAGCTCTGCGCACCTGGTAAATAAGTTCAAATCAAAACTTACAATTCATCACAATGCAAAACCTGTATCTTAAACCCAATGTGGTATTGGAGCCACTGGTAGACAAATGGTATGCATGGACGCACCTGATTTTTCCGCCCACGCATGCCTTGAATATCCTGTCGCGGCATCTAAAGATCATGAACTCCTATGTGCAGGCGCCGCAGGTACATTTTGCCGCGGCCAGGAACCCAAAAATGCTCGGCGGCCCTTTCATGAACTATGCTACCGTACGTACAGCCGAAGTAAAAGCGCTGATAGCGGAAACCATGGAACAGCGCAAGCATATGCTGGAGCTGGCCGACGCCATTAAAGCGGTGGACAACCTGCTCAAAAATGCGGACGGCCACTCACTGGAACCCTTATACGCACAAGTGCCCGACATGCTCAAAGGGCTCATAGAATTAACGTATGACCTGAACGGCCATCCCTCGTTCCGATTCTTTGAACAACTGGTGTACAAAAGCGAGTTTTACGACGAAGGCGCACAGAGCATTGCCATGTGGGTGACCATGAACGACGAGCGCCCATTCGTGTTAAGCACGCCACGTTTGCCTGAAGAAGACGCTATTGAGTTGAAAATACCTTTCAGGAGCCGCCTGATAGACGAGCTGCATGCCATGCGTTCGGCGCCCGGCGATTACCAGCGCATTAAAAAAGCGCTGAACGTACAGGAAAAAGATGAAGCTGTGTTCAGGTCGTTCTTCACCGAAGAAGCGCCGGTCCCATACGAAAAATATACGGGCGACAATGTGCGCATACGCTACTTCGGGCACGCCTGCATATTGGTGGAAACAAGGGATGTGTCCATATTGGTAGATCCTGTGATCAGTTATTATGGTTACCAGGCTGAGCTGGAACGTTTTTCTTATTGCGACCTGCCCGATGAAATTGATTACATCCTCATCACGCACAACCACCAAGACCATATCCTGCTGGAAACCATGCTTAGCCTTCGGCACAAGGCAAAGAAGATCATCATCCCGCGCAATGGCTTTGGCACCCTGCAGGATCCCAATCTGAAGTTATTGTTCAACACCATGGGGTTCAACAATGTGATGGAAATAGGGGAGATGGATACCATTACATTCAACAATTGCAGGATCACGGGCCTTCCTTTCCTGGGCGAGCACGGGGACCTGAACATACAATCGAAGATCTGCTACAACGTAAAGTTCGATGCAGTGTCCTTCCTGTTCCTTGCTGATTCCTGTAATATCGAACCGCGGCTGTACGACCGCATCGTTCAGCTCATCGACCCGGTTGACGTGATCTTCCTGGGCATGGAATGCGATGGCGCGCCCTTTACCTGGGTGTATGGCCCATTGATGAATGAAACGATACAACGCGACAAAGAACTATCGCGCCGGCTTGCAGGATCGAACTACGACAGGGGCAAGGCCCTTGTAGATACTTTTCAACCCAAAGAACTGTACGTGTATGCCATGGGGTTAGAACCTTGGGTTGAATTCATCAGCAGTGTGCGCTACCGTGAAGATGCCCATCCCATCGTTGCATCCAACAAACTCATACAGGAATGCCGTTCACGCAATATAACCGCCGAACGATTGTATGGAGAAAGAGAATTGTTATACCAACCCCAATTGGTCAATGAATCATTAAGTCATCTGGTCATTGACTCAATGCCCTAATTGACTCATTGACTTAATGACCTATTGACTATCTATCTCTTTTCTTCCTTTTACCTTATATCATTTATTCACACCAAAACAATTAACTATGCAATTAGCCACCGCCGCCGTTACCGTTGGTGAAGAGAAACTACCAATGGTGATTCAATTTGAAGAAGGAAGCGATATCGATGCTTTTACTTCCTGGTACACGGAAAACAGGAGTTTTGTCGACGAAGAGTTGCTGAAAGTAGGAGCGCTCTTCATCAAGGGCATCCACTCCGACACCGTAGAAAAATTTGATAGCCTTGGCAAATTCCTTTGCCCCAATGCCCCGAATTTCCTGGATGGCAATTCTCCCCGCGGCAAGCACACTTCTAACGTGTACAATGCTTCGGAGTACGATGCCAACGCCATTATAAGGCTGCATACGGAGTATTCTTATTCCAATATCTGGCCTTCCAGGTTATACTTCTGTTGCATTACGCCAGCAGCTACCGGCGGACAAACCACGGTAGGCGATTGCCGGCTGATGCTCGATAAGCTTAATCCGGCATTGGTGGACGAGTTTGAAAGAAAGGGCATCACCTACATCCGCAACCTGCATTCAGGGCAGGGATTCGGTCCTTCCTGGCAAGACGCATTCGAAACAAAAGATAAAAAGACCATGGAAGCTTACTGCGCCACCAATGGCATCAAGGTGGAGTGGCAGCGCAACGGCGATGTTCGCTTAACGCAGACCAGGCCCGCCATCCGCAAACATCCTATTACCGGAGACCGCCTTTGGTTCAACCAGGTGGACCAATTCTACCCGCGCATTTATGGCGACGAAGTATATGAAACCCTGCTGATGATGGCCGGCGGCGACGAGAAAGCGCTTCCTATGCATTCTACTTACGGCGATGGATCACCGATACAAAAAGAATATGTCGAGGAAATCGTGCGCGTGCTCGACGAAGTGCTGATACCGGTGCCTTGGGAAGCCGGTGATTTGTTGATAGTGGAGAACATGGTGTCGCTCCACGGCAGGCTGCCATTTACAGGCCCGCGCAAGATCGTGGTCTGCATGGCATAGCTTACCCATTACTCATCACTTAATCATTAACCATGCTAAAGTTCAAGTCATTTACCATAAAGGACCTGGAATTGATTCCGCAGATAAAACTGCTGAGTGAAAAACAGGTAGAAGAGATAAAGGTTGTAAGCGAGATATACCCATTCAAGACAAATAACTATGTACTGAACAACCTCATAGATTGGAAAAATGTTCCCGACGATCCTGTCTTCCGGCTGAACTTTCCGCAGAAGGGAATGTTGACGGATGAGCATTTCGACAAAATACAATGGAGCAGGAGGTTGCAGCGTGAGGACCATCCCGAGCTGGTGAAGCAGATCCGCCTTACGCTCAACCCGCATCCCGCAGGCCAAACCTATCTCAACATTCCTTTCGATGATGAGGGGCAGCGTATAGAAGGTATTCAGCATAAATACCGCACCACGCTGTTATTCTTTCCAAGTCACAGCCAAACCTGTCATGCGTATTGCACGTTTTGTTTTCGCTGGCCGCAGTTCGTGAACGATCCTGAATTGAAGATGCAGGCCAAGGAGCTGTCACCGCTCATTCAATACCTGAAAAAGAATCCGCAGGTTACGGACGTGCTGATAACCGGTGGCGATCCAATGGTGATGAGCCCCCGCATATTTGCAATGTACATCGATTCATTGCTGGAAGTAAAGAGCGTGCAAACCATCCGCATTGGCAGTAAATCCTTATCGTACTGGCCGCACAAATATGTAACCGATCCTGAAGCCGATGAAATGCTGAAGATCTTCCGGCGGGTGGTAGCTTCCGGGAGACACCTGGCTTTTATGGCGCATTTCAATCATCCTGCTGAATTAAAGCCTGATATTTTGCACCAGGCTGTATATAATGTGCGGCAAACAGGCGCGGAGATCAGGACGCAAGCGCCTTTGCTTAGGAACATCAACAATGACGCGGCTACCTGGGCCCAGCTTTGGTCTGAGCAGGTGCGGCTGGGTTGTGTACCGTATTATATGTTCCTGCCGCGCGATACAGGAGCACAGCATTACTTCGCAGAGTCGTTAATTGATGCGCTGAATATTTACCGGGGCGCTATCCAAAGTGTTTGTGGATTGGCACGCACAGCCCGCGGACCTGTGATGTCTATCACCAGTGGAAAAGTGGAAGTGCTGGACGAGGAGGATGGAAGTTATGCCATACGGTATTTACAGCACCGCTTGCCGGAAATGACTTACAAAGTATTCCAGGCCAAGGCCAAACATCCCGACCCAAAATGGTTCGACGACCTGGTATGGAGCGATAAGATGTATGAAAAGTATTTTGATTATAGCATCGAAGCAATTCCGGAGGACATTTTCAATAACCTTCGTGAGATATCGTTCCGCTCTCCGCAAAACGAGATCATTAATCCATAATAAGTTAAACTTGTTCGATCATTGCTGCGGATAGATGCCGTGGCCTAAGGCAACAGCGGGTCCTAACTTAAATCCACACGGAAGAAATGACTAGCTGCTGGTTAATAATTTCGTCTTTTTAGGACCGCTGATGCCGCTCATGGCCCCGCAATGTTAAATAAGTTCTTATCTGTTAAAAAAGCCTGCCTGCTGCGGGATAGGCCACAAAATTGGGCAATTAGCAAGCATAAATCAAACTGATATTATCTATCTTCGAATAGATTTTATCTATACATGAATTTTGCCCAGTTGGAATATATAATTGCGGTAGACAATTACCGGCAGTTTTCCACCGCTGCCGGGAAATGCTTTGTTACACAGGCGACGCTAAGCATGATGGTCAAGAAATTGGAACAGGAACTTGGTGTCCAAATCTTCGATCGCAGCCGCCAGCCGGTGAAGCCAACGAGGGAAGGCGAGCAGGTCATAACGCGCGCCAGGAAAGTATTGGCGGAAGCCAATAGCCTGAAAGCGTATGCAAAGGACCTGAGCGGTGAGATCTCTGGTGAACTGCACCTGGGCATCATCCCAACCCTGGCGCCTTACCTTTTACCCTTATTCCTGAAATCATTTACACGGCGGTTCCCGGCCCTGGACGTGTATATTAAGGAACTGGTAACGGATGAGATCATTCTTAAATTAAAGACCGGCGAAGTCGATATCGGCATACTCGCCACGCCCTTGAACGAAAGCATGATCACGGAACACCCGCTGTTCTACGAAGAGTTCTTTGCCTATGCCTCCAAACACGAAAAGCTTTCCCGGAAAAAATATTTGTTGCCCAAAGAAATTTATCCCGACAGTCTTTGGTTGCTCGAGGAAGGCCATTGCCTGCGCAACCAGGTATTCAACCTTTGTGAATTGAAGAATGGGGATACTGCCGCTAACGGGCTGCACTACCAGGCAGGCAGCATCGAAACCCTGATAAACCTTGTAGATAAAAGCGATGGCATTACAATAGTGCCTTATCTCGCAACGCAAATGCTCAAGCCGGGACAAAAGAAAAACCTCCGGGAGTTCGCAAAGCCAAAGCCGGTGCGGGAAATAAGCCTGGCGACAGGAAAAAACTTCCCGCGCAAAAAATTGCTGGAACATTTAAAAGATCATATCCGGCAGGTGATACCACAACCCATGCTTAGCCCCGAGCGCTTCAAAATAACATCGATAACATAATCGATAGCTGCCACATCAACCCCCCAACCTTAGTATTCATCATTCAGGGCAAATACCGGCTTTCTGTACATCCATTGCCCGCCGGTAAAATCAGGAAATTCCACTGTTTCGTTCCCAAGCTCGATAGATTGTTCACTCAAAGGCGTGATGGCACTCCACGCGGCCGCGTCGTACACGTCCATTGGAGTAGGCAGCTTACGCTTGATGGATTCAATGAAAGAATGTATCACGAAGAAGTCCATGCCTCCGTGACCTGCGCCCTGCGTTTCCCTGCTCCAACGCACCCATAAAGGATGATCGTATTTGTCCAGCCATTCCTTTGCATTATCCCATTGGTGTGCTTTGGGCGATTTACCTTCGATGTACATGCTCTTATTCACGTCCATCCACAATCCATTGGTGCCCTGCACGCGAAAGCCCAATGAATAGGGCCTTGGCAGGTTCGTATCGTGTTGCAGTAAAATCGTTTCCCCATTGGCACAGGTAATGGAGGTGGTTACCACATCGCCCAGTTTGAATTGCACACTGGCATTGGGATGCGAAGGCCCGCAGCGCCTGACGATGTGATCGTGCAAGCCTCTTGCCTTAGATGAAAATGAACAAAGATTGATAAAGCGGTTGCCCCGGTTGATATTGATATAATGCGCAATGGGACCAATGCCATGTGTCGGGTATAGGTCGCCGTTACGGTACACCGAATGATGCGTTCTCCAGCGCGCTTCGGTCCATGCCTTGTCGCCGAACTCGCAGCCATGCCCGTAGGCGTGCACGCCGTCGTTGAACTTCACTTCCCGCAGGTCGTGCTGGTAGCCGCCCTGCAAATGGATAAGCTCCCCGAACAGCCCTTGCCGCGCCATGTTCAATACGGCCATCACATCCCTGCGGTAGCACACATTTTCCAGCATCATTACATGCGCCTGGTGTTTTTCGGCGGCGCGTACCACATCCCAGTGGTCCTGCAATGTAATGCCGAGCATTACTTCGGTGCCTACGTATTTCAATCCTGCCTCCAGTGAACCGATGATCATTTCCTTGTGCCATTCCCATGGGGTGGCTATCACTACTGCGTCCAGTCCTTTCTGTTCCAGCATTTTTTTCCAGGCATACAGGCCGCCGGTAAATATGCCGGGCATTTTTTTCCCGCTTTTTTGAATGATGTCCTTCGAAGCCGTGAGCATGCGTTCATCGATATCGCAGATGGCCGCCACTTCTACGTCCTGCCTGCGCAATAACAAGTCCAGGTGATTTTGCCCGCGCAGGCCCACGCCAATAATGGCCACCCGCACCTTGTCCTGGCTGCGGCCGAGCGCGTTGCCCTGTGAAGGCAAGATAGCCAGCGAAGCCGCGGCCAGCCCGGCATTTTTAATGAAATCTTTGCGGTTCATGTATAGTTTATGATTTGTAGGTGTGGTTGTGTTATGGTTGAAAGTTACGCATTAACTTAGAGGCTAAACAACCACCACAAACTATAAAGTTGTATGCAATCCAAAGCTGCTACCCCCGACGAGTATATCGAGAGCTTGCCCCCAGACCGGAAGGCCGCCATGAGTGAACTCAGGAAGGTGATTAAGAAAAACCTGCCTAAAGGCTTTTCAGAATCCATGGGTTATGGAATGATGGGCTGGGCCGTGCCACATTCCATGTATCCCGAAGGTTACCACTGCGACCCCAGCCAGCCATTGCCATTTATGGGGCTTGCTTCGCAGAAAAATTTTATTGCCTTATACCACATGGGAGTGTATGCTGATAAAAAACTGCACGACTGGTTTACGAAGGAATACGCGAAGCAGTGCAAAACCAAGTTGGACATGGGCAAAAGCTGTATACGTTTTAAGAAAATGGATGATATTCCTTATAAGCTGGTAGGGGAGCTGGCCAGCAAGATCACTCCTAAGGAATGGATTGCCACGTATGAGCTGAATATGAAAAACGCCCGGAAACGATCATAACAAATTATTCCCTGCATCCCCCAAAATATTGGCCTAAAGCGCCGGTTCACTTCCTGGGAACCCGGCGCTTTTTTATTGGCAGTTTCTAAAAAAGTCTTACATTTAGGTACAATGTGTATTTTATACACATTCGAACGATTCGCATAATTCTTAACCATTAAACTGCCTTGTCGTATGACCGTAAGACTTCGTCTGAGGGCCCTTTGGCTCCTCTTGCTGCTGTGCAGCCTTTCCATCACTAACCTCTACTCACAATCCACCCGCGTAAAAAAAGTAGTGCTCCAGGGATTCTGGTGGAATTTCAGGAATGACAATTTTCCCAACCGCTGGTCGAACTACCTGACCGAATTGACGCCGCGCCTGAAGGCCATGGGCATCGACGCCGTTTGGATCCCGCCCTCTTATAAGAACAGCTTTACAGGCTCTGTAGGCTACAGTCCTTTCGATCATTACGACCTGGGTGATAAATACCAGAAGGGCGGGGCCGATTCGCTGACTGTCCGTACGCGTATGGGCAATAAAGATGAATTGCTGCGCATGATCGCGGTGCTGCACGCCAATGGCATCGAGGCCATACAGGACATCGTGTTGAACCACGTGGACGGAGCGGGCAGTAACACGGGCACCGGTGGACAGGACCCGGAGACCAGTTATTCAATGGTCAATGCCAATGGATATAAAAACTTCCGGTACGTGTCGTACAGCACGCCCTTCATTGATGATTCGCAAAATGATTACTGGACGCGCAACGGCCGGTGGCCCAAGAACTATCCCAATTTTTATCCCAACCTCAACAACAACTGTACTACCGGTGATATATGCACGCCGCATTTCGGCCCGGATATTTCTTTTGAGAGCTCGGCCTACGGGCAAAGCTCCAATATACCTACATCGGGTTCGGCGACCATCGGCAGTGTTACCCGCGCTTATGTAAATCCCGCGCAAAGCTCCAATCACATGCGCAACCATTCGCGTGATTGGATCATGTGGTTCAAAAAGCAAACCGGTGTGGACGGCTGGCGCTGGGATGCAGTAAAGCATTTTCCTATTTATGTGCAGGAAGACCTTATTTACAATACGAAATATACATTGCCATCATTTGCCCAGGGTGGCGAGGCCATGCTATGCATCGGGGAATGGATCGGCAACAAAACAGACCTCGATAACTATGTAACCAATGTGCGCAGCGGCACCGAAGAGCATACCGGCACTTTCGATTTCAGCCTTAGGGGATACGGTCCCAACGGAGGCTTGTACAGCATGGTGCTGAGCACTGGCAGCTATAATATGCAAAATCTCCCGGGCGAGCAGCAGAACAAAAGATATTACAACTATGCTACGCAACGCGTGCATCGCACCTGTCCTTTTGTAAATAGTCACGATACTTACCGGCCCAAGGTAGACGCCAGTGGTAATTTCCTGAAACCATTGGGCGATGCAACCGGCTGGAATACCGGGGAAGAATTGGGTGGCAATGGCCAGCACATCGATCCGCGGGAGCCGAGGCTGTATGCAGCTTATGCCATTGTATTTGCCATGGACGGCAATCCCACTGTTTTTTTCGAAGACCTCTTCGACATCGGCACTACCGGTAAACGCTATTCGCATTTACCGACCAGCACTACCGATCTGCCCGTACGCGAGGACATCGTGAACATCATTCTCGCGCATCAGAAGCTGCAATTCAAGAATGGTGATTATGCCGTTCCCACATCGCTTACCGGCGGACAGGCGCCTTATTACCAGAAAGGAGGAAGCGGCGATCACCTGGTGCTGGAAAGAAAGGGCAAGGCCATCATCGGCATTACCGATAAATTCAATACTGCTTCCAACAACTCCCAGGATGAAGAAGTTTGGGTGAGCGTGGGAGATCCGTCCTGGAATAACACCGACCTCTACGATTATTCCGGCGCGCATGGCGTAACGCCCACGCACGTGTACAACGATGGCAGGGTACTTATCAAGACTGCTCCCGTAGGTCATACCATTGCGGGTGCAAGGGGCCATGGATATTCCATCTGGGCGCCGAAACCTGCGGGCGTAACGTTTACCACCGTTGCGGATATGTATAACTATCTCGCTACCTATTCGCCAGGCCGCAGCACCACTACCGTGCAGGAGTGGGAAATGGCGGACGACCTGGGCGATAGTCATGCACAATCATTGCAACAGGGGGGAAGATTACCGAACAATTCTACCGCGCAACGTACCGTTGGAAGAATTTATGCCGATGCGGGCAAGACCATTACCTACAAACTATATCCTGAAGTAAATGGACGCACTCAGAATATCGCATTGTACAATACCAGCGGCACCAACGTATCGAATGTTACCGGCACGTCTTCCAGCAGTTCACCCTTAACAGGCAGTTATGTTGCTGCGTCTACCGGCTGGTACACTATCAAAATAAAGAATTCCACTACTGCAGATCTCGGGCAAAAAGTATGGGTGAACGTTACTTATACCGCGCCAACTTCAGTCAACACCCGCACATCGCCGGGTAATTTAAGGACACGTGGCAGCGATGTATTTGTAAACGTGGAAGAACCCTACGAGACCAGGATGACCTTCCAGGCCTATCCCAATCCTTCGAGGAGCCAGGTGAAACTGGAGTTCAACAATGTGAACCATACCGCCATTGTTACCTTGAAATTGTTCAGCGTGGATGGCACGGAGTTGTTCTCTGTGCGTGGGACCCCGGCCATTATACAGAATAGTTTCAACAGAAGATTTGCCCAGGCAACTGCGGGCATGTATTTCGTGGAAGCCAGCACAACGGGAATGAAGGAGCGTGTGAAAATGGTGAAATTATAGCAAGTCATTTTTTATTCACCAGCCGCAGATCGCCATAACCTGTGGCTGTTACAAGGAGGCTGCTCGTGAATCCTTTCTGGACACGGCGCTTCCTTGCTTTCAGCAGCGAGCCGGCCACGGAATCGCCTGCCAGCAACCCTTCATAAAAAGCGATCATGGTGTCGGCCGTGTCCTTTTCCGGAGGCTCGCCGAATGAGCCCACGAAAGTAGCTACGCCGCAACGCATGGCGTTTTCGGCAAAGTCGAGCGAATGCTGAGCTTCTATTTCGTGCAGCGCTGTGGTTTTGCCGGCCAGCTTCGCCATCAGGTCTTCATTAATCCCCAGCGGCACGAAGCTGGTGAAATGCGTGCTCATTACCAGCAACGACGGAGGCCTGCGGCTAAGCATGGGCGTTAGCTCAGAACCCAGCATTACATTGTCCCAGGCCCATAGATAAGATTCACGGTTGGTGAACCATGCATGTCCTGCAAAATGGATGATATCATAATCTCCTTCCCGCAATTCGCGCAGGATGCGGTTCCTGGTGGCGGTTTTCCTCGACAAATGCGTAACCCCTTTAGGAGATAATTTATTCCGCAGCCGCTTTACTATTTCTGTCGCTTCGCGTTCTGCCTCGTCCAGGGGCCAGAGTTGGGGCGGCTGGCCGCTGCCCGCGTCGCCAATGATAAGTGCGCGAACCCTTTTGTTGAGTATGCGGTAGCCCCGCGCCGTATCGCTTAATGTGATGGGGCATCGTGAAACCGAATGTCTCAGGCATAGCGGTGTTTTGGCCGCCGGCAACCATTCCCAGGGTATGCGGTGCGTTCCATGCCTGCAAACAAAACGAATGGGCGAGCCCGGTTTCAATGCCGCCAGCTTTCGAAACAGCTCCGCAGGAAACAATTTCAAAAAATGTTCTTTGATGGCATTTATTTCGGGCATGGCCGAGTGATATTGCGTGTGTGCTTTTACCACGTCTTTGATCGATGACTTAAAGTCCTCAAAATCCTTTTGGCTTACCTGCATGGCCCATGTGGTGGGCTGCGTTTTAGAATTGGCAGGCCGTACGAGTTCAACCAACAACCTTCCATCGCGGATGCTGGTGTTGAACAGTGTAGATGCTTCGTCTGTATTGATGATGCCTGTTTTGGGCGAAGGCGTCGCCGGTTTCGAAGGAATGATGGCGCCTGGTTGTTTCGTGACCCTTGCAAGCCTTCCTAAAAATCTTTCTACGTGCTCGTGCTTTCCATCGGGATAGGAGAGCACCTGTAGCCGGGCGGTTTGCCACAGAATATCTTCTTCCGCGGCGCCAACACCGCTTAGCAATGCATAGCGCGGCGGCACCTGCCCGTTGAACATCGTAAACTGCTGGTCCAATAACAGGCGAAAGTTGGCATCGTTCAATGAATAACCTACAAACAGCAATGCATGCGTCATTAGCATGCTGTTGAAGAATGCCTGGAATGCGGGCGTGGCATGAATGAGGCGGCGGTAATCGTTCGCTGAAAATATCATCGTTTCAGGACGCAGCGCGTCGCCATGCGCTTTCAATACAAAAAACGAATCATCTATCAGCAGCGTGCCAAGCTGTGTAAGCTCAACGCCCGTGGGTGCGCGTGGAATACCCGTTTGCCCGAATTGTTCGTAGGCTCGCTCGATCAACGTATCGAAATTAGTGGTTACAATGCACGCGAATGGCGTGCGCACAATATGGCGGAATGCCGCGGGCAACCCGGATTTTGGTACCAGGGCCTTGCGTATTTCCTGGTTGAACCGTTCATTACCCAACCTGTTGCGGCAAAACTCGGCCAGCTCCGGAAAGCGCTTTTGTTGCAGCAGCCGCATCAACTCTGCGCGTTCTATGGAAGTGCGGCCCACAATTTCCAATGCGAGTAAGATGATCTCTGGTTCCGAGGTAAGGGCAGTGGTGCGACGGATCTGCTTGAGCAATTGATCGAATGTTTTTTTACCTAGTTCCTTTTGTACAGCAACCACCACAGGGTCTTTCCAGGCATCTTCTTCACTAACAGGGAGGGAGATATAATTGGGTACCACGCCTTCATTAATACCGTAGCAGGTGATCTTTTTCACCAGCCTTTCCATCAATTCCACCCAGGTTGGAAGGCCCGCTCCTGAAGGCAGTCCCGCGCCTACGAACAAAATGCACCGGCCAGCCCTTACATACTGTGCAAGCGCATGCAGTTCCGGCGTGTCCTCGGGCATTAAGCCCGGCTCAGGCAAGCGCCTCGATATCACCCTGTGCACTTTAAGTCCCATACATTTTCCAATATACAATCATAAAAAAGCATTTAATGCTTCAAGCCTCGCCGGTAAGCTGTGATATGCAGAATTTATGCCGCTGGTCCAAACAGCCGCTTCATCATGGAGCTTTTATTGCTTTCGTTTCTCCAGGAATTGCACAATCAGCTTCTGCACATTGCGCGCTACTGATTCCTGCGTCTTCAGGGAATTAAGATAATTGAGCACCTCTTTTCTGCGCGATTTGGATTGCATCAGCCATATTTTTTTGGCCGGTTTATTGGCGGCAAGCGCGTCTTTAAAAGCCTTTGGCATTGGCGGCATGCGCGCTTCAGGATCGTATACCAATGTAACACGAACGGTATCGCCTACTTCGATGCCGGTTTCATTGCGCATGATCCCATGAAGGTATAATCGCCACGCGCCCTTGTATTTTACTATATTGGCCTTGTACCATTTTTTCTTTAACCCGCATTTCACCTGCACAGGTCCCTTTTCTTTTCCTGCCAATGCGTGCAGGCTGTCCACAATGTCTTCAGGAACCAACACATTCGGGTTAAGTATGCCCGGCATATTGCTTTCGATGTTGTGGACCGTTCCCGAAAATGTAAATGTTTTGGCCTTCATGGTAGTTGTTTACAAGGCACATGAAGATATAAAAACATCCGGCACCATTACAGTACCGGATGTCAGCTATCAACCGGGTGCGGAACTTTTCACAAAGATCTGCTTCAACTGTTCGATCAGCATGCCGTTGCCACTTACGCTGATGCTGTTGATCTTGTCTGCGATCTTCTCCACGTATTCCATTTCTTTCAACTTGAACAGCATTGCGTTGTCCTCCATCAGCTTGGCGGTGTTCAGCAGGCTGCGTGTGCTGGCAGTTTCCTCACGGCGCATGATGATGTTTGCCTGAGCTTTTTTCTCGGCAATCAACACCTGGTTCATGATCTCCTTCACGTCACCTGGCAGGATGATGTCGCGGATACCGAATCCATATACTGCCACGCCCAATGCTTCCGCGCTTTCCTGCACGTTTTGCAATACCACGGGAGCAATGGTCTCTTTTTTCTCCAGCAACTCATCCAGGGTGTAAGTACCGATGTAAGCACGCAATGCAACCTGGAAGTTTACGTACAATTGCTTGTCGTATTCCTTGTTGGCCAATACCGCTTTTTCAATATCGGTTACCTTGTACTGTGCCCAGGCATTGATGCGCAATGCAGCTTTGTCTTTGGTCAGGATTTCCTGTCCATTGATCTCTAATTGCTGTTGCCGCCCATCTACCCGGCCCACGTTGATGGCAATGTTGTTCTTCCACCAGTAGTACACACCGCTTTCCAGCACCTTTACATATTTGCCGTCCACGAACAAAACTGCTTTCTCGTAGCTCTCTACAGTTACAGAGCGTACGTATGGAGCTACCAGTTTGTTCATTAATACAGACCGGTCGATGTTTTCAGTGATCTCGATCTTGCTGATGTCGGCGCGAATGAAATCATAGCGGATTACACTTTTCCAGAAAGTGTACCGTCCGGGGTTCAGTACCTGTTTCAGCAAACCATTTTCGTATTGCAGCGCGATCTCGTTGTCTTTTACTTCGATCACCTGCAATGCATCGGCCAGCTCTGCATCCTGCAACAGGATGTTCAGTTCAACGGGTGCATAAAAAGGCTTGGTTACGTCGTACACGTACACGGTATCGGAAGCCCATAACCAGTATTTGCCTTCCTTCAGCATGCGCTTGTACATTCCGCGCCTGAATACCAGGCCTACCTGGTAGGCGTTGATCAATACGCGTTTCATGTTTACCTCCTGTTGTTATTGGTTGTTATAAGTTTTAAAAATTAAAAAGCCGCATTGTTCACCATCCCGTATCCACGGAAGCAGGCAGTGCCAGTATTTTTTCGCATCAGTTCATCGGAGCGTCCTTGACTTCTGCCGGTTACCCCTGTATGTGGGATCACCGGCTTCATCGGCAATTGCTGCTCCTGTGAAGTAATGCAAGCCATACTGCCGAGAAGCCTGCATGCAGGTGTTTACCGGACTGCGGTAGTACCGCGGGCAAACAACCCGGCTTTTTATAATGGTCACCTTTGTTACAGGAGTGGTGGACTCCCTTTTTCCTCTACGTTATGAGCGTAGTGCTCTACCGCCTGAGCTAACGGATTCACAGTCCGTGCGGGATTCGAACCCGCGATTTGTCTGCTGCTCTAACCACTGAGCTATCACACCCGTTAAATGGTGATGTGAAGGGGAATCGAACCCCCGACACGCAGTGTTGCTGACACATCCGCTGCAGCAACAGCATACAGGGAGTTACTACTCCTGCACTGCCATGCTTTTTTGAAGCACAGGCCTGGTTTGAATGCAACGGCATGTTCCTTCCTTAAAAGAGGAAGCTCTTGTGATGACATTGTCAATGTCATGCTACGGCGGATGAAGAAAGAATCGAACTTTCAACCTCCGGCTTAACAAGCCGTTGCTCTGCCAGTTGAGCTATTCATCCATGGTTGGCCCGGTGAGGATCGAACTCACAACCTCCAGGGTAAAAACCTGGAGCTCTGCCAATTGAGCTACGAGCCAGTGATGACTGATAGATTCGAACTATCAACCTGCACCGTATCAGGGTGCTGCTCTACCATTGAGCTAAATCATCTGCTGAATATCAATCCCTTCAAATGCTGGCGGTGTTGGTTTAGAAAGAATCGAACTTTCATCTCCGCGTTCGTAGCGCGGTGTTCTGTCCATTGAACTATAAACCAGTGCGCGGTTCGTACGGGATTCGAACCCGTGTCAACAGATCGACAATCTGCTATGTTAGCCATTACACCAACGAACCTGGTAGCCTGTACGGGAATCGAACCCGTATCCCCACATCGAAAGTGTGGTATCCTGTACCATTAGACGAACAGGCCAAAAGGCAACAAAAAGCCCGGCCGCATATCGACCGGGCTTCTTGCCACATTTACCTGCGTGCGCAGGTCATGTCTGGATATACCTCGGCCGTATATGGATAATATCTCGCTCCGTATCAACAGGATTACCGTTGCTATTCCTTTTGGCACAATACTCCCGTTCGGATGCTATCGATCTTTCCGTCAATTGTTTAATTCGTTTATGTAGTGACTGTTTCAGCATATGTTCCAAATTAAAAACCCCGCAATTTTGTGCGGGGTCTGTTATATCGGAATAGTTTTTATGACTCATTCTGTAGCATAACATGCCCCACCGTTGGTATAGCCCTTCTCGGAACTAAACCGGTCAATCATTGTATTTATAGGTCTGCGATGCATGTTGTTGATTTGCGAATGCAAAGATGGAAATATTTTTTTGATGTTTCCAAATTTTTCTAAAAGTTTTTTTACGGCGTTGACGTTTGATTGCAATCAATGTTCGGCGCCGGCTTCACGCAGCATCGCTTCGATGCGTTCATGTCCTTTTCGCTTTGCCCATTGTAACGGTGTAGCCCAGTCAACGCCCGCTGTGTGCACGTCCGCGCCTTGCTGCAATAAAAGTTCAACCATTTCAACATGTCCCCACCTCGCCGCCATTCCGAGTGGCGTAGAACAGTATTCTTCTTCTAACGGGTCCACATCAGCGCCATGCTGCAACAGTAGCCGGGCTTTTTGCAAGTCGCCTTCCTGTGCCATATCGTGCAATAACGTTACATGATGCCAGTTCATGTGATTTGGATTCATGCCGTGCTGCATCAGGAATACAGCCATAGGGTAGTGCTTGAAATAATAAAACCGTCCCCATTTTGATACGCCTGGAACTTTGGCGCCATGGTCAAGCAATAATTTCACCATTTCAGGATTCGGGTCTTTGGCCGGCATCATGAGTATGCCTTCACCCCAGAAATAATTATCGGTTTGCAGCAGGTCGGCATGATCGAGTAGCAATGCCGCTGTTGTGCAGATGTCGCCTTTGTCTACTGCTTTTTGAAAGGCTTGTTGTACCGGCGTTTGATTGTAGTGTATCTCGCCATTATCACCTTTGAATTTACAGAGCGAGGGGTCGCTGAGATATTGCTGCAACATGCCTGCTATAGCGCGATAGCCCCTGTCCTGCGCAACTGTAAGAAGCGTTTCCTTGAAAGGATACGTGATATAAGATGGGTCCAGTGCGCCGAGACCAAGCAGGTATTGCACCAGTTCTGCATGTCCCTCTCTTACTGCAAAATGAATGGGAGGCGTATAATTGTATTGTGCATAGGCCAGCTCCGCGCATTCATTCACCAATTGCTGTACGCGCTGCAGGTTCCCATCCCTGCTTGCCGTCAGTACATCCCACACCTTGCCTGCGGTGGAGCGCACGCCATTGGAAAGGCTTACTGCAAGGTCCTGTTTTGCTTCAAGCGGCTGTATCATGATTTAAAGTAAGCCCAATCGTACAATAAAAAAAGGAATTGTGATATCCCGCCTGAAATACGGGCCATTCGCCCCGGTGCGCATGAAATCATGAATGGCTTTTTAGAGTTTGCTTAACGATGCTTTATCATTTCATTATAAAAACAGCAAAGGTTGTTTAAATAACTTTGGTGCCTCCTAAATCCAACCGGGGCATATCATAACCATTTCTTCCTGCGTGCTTAACCAGTTTTTTTAAATCAAAAAAATATAGATGAATATGAAGAAGGTCTCTTTGAGCTTCCGCCGGAATTTGTTTGCCGGTATAGCGATAGTGGCGGCAGCAGTATTGTTTGCAGCATGTACCAAGAACAACGATAACAATGTTGACGTTCCCGCTGCGGGGTTGATGGCCGTTAACCTGGCGCCCGACCAGCGGTCGGTGGTGGTTACGCTTTCAGGCAACCTGCTCACGCGTACGCCGCTGAGCTACACCAGTTATACCGGGGGATATCAGAATATATACATAGGCAACAGGCCCGTTCAAAGTTTTGATTATCCTGCAAGCAAGCCGCTGGCCAGCGTTGATTATGAATTTAAAGACGACAAGTACTATTCGGTATTCGTAGTAGGAGCCAACAACAGCTACCGCAACGTAGTGGTGCAGGATAACATCGATAGCTTGTCCGCTGCATCGGGCCAGGCATACATACGTTATGTAAATGCCATTACCGATTCGGTAAATACACCGCTCGTTACCATTTCCGCAGGTGGCAATACCGTAGTAAATGAAACTGCAACTTATGCAGGTGTTAGTGAATTTAAAGCGGTTGCTCCCGGCCAGTTGACCGTTGCCGCAAAGAATGGCGCAGCCATCGATGCCAGCAGGACGATAGACGTTGCCCAGGGAAGGGTGTACACAATATTGCTGTCTGGCGTTCCCGGCGCAACTGATGATACAAAAGTGCAGATCAGGTTTATCCAGAACGGAACTTTGACAGACGACGGAAAATAAGTAAGCAGGGTTTCAGTATATCACAATCCCAGATCTTCTCCACGTAAGTGAAGAAGTTTGGGATTTTTCTTTTCAAAATACCACTAACAGGATATCGAACGGGTGGTTATTGAACGGCACGAACTTCCAAAGAGCATTGAACAAGCTATTGCTATTGATGAAAAAGCTTTAGCTGGTATATGGCGCCATTGACATGCGGCGCAACAGCAAGGGTGAATACATTCCCCGAGATCAATACTTGAAGGCCAATGGCTATTTATGGAAGGACCCACCGGCATGCCGATTACCGGAGCGTTGGCAGACAACCTGATTGAATTCAATGAAGTGCCGGTATTGCAATCCACTTGATAAAAAAGTTCCGGCATGTGCCGGGAACTTTTGTTTAATACTTTGTGCCCTTGTCAGGATGGTTTTTGATCATCGATCGTACCAGGTCTTCCATTTCCTGGTTGGGCTGCCGCGATAAGTTGATGAACTCTTTATTCCCCTGGCCGGAGAACATGATTTGCCAGGTATTGTTATCCTTTAGTGCCCAGGTCACGTCGCTGCGTGGGCCCTCCGAGTCGTTGCTGAATTGCCACGGCGTATTTGATCGTGTTACAAACGTCCATTGTTCACTTTTCAAATGCAGCTCGATTTCATTCGTATGGCTGTTCTTGAGGTAAAAGCCTACTGTCAGGTTTACCTGTTTGCCCGGTTTTTCGAGAACGTAGCATTTTAGGACTGTATCGCTCATGCCCACCCAGTGATGCCAGGTTTCTACGTCTTTATGCAACACTTTCCACGTGCCTAATATCCATTCAAAATTTTTCAATTGCCTGGCCTGCCTCGACATCGTGTTTGAGCGCGGGACAAACCGGGGGGCGCTGTCAGGTACATAAATGATCGTTACCGCCGTATCAGACTCCGTGTCTTCGGGTAAATTATACTTTACCACTAAGGGTTCTTTTTCATCAATTGCAATATCTATATCCACATGTGCGAAGCCTTGTGTTTTTAATTCGTTCTGCACGGCTTTTTTTATTACTTCCTTTTCGGGCTTGGGCGAAGCACCCATTTTCAACCTCGTATGTACAAAAGTGGAAAACAACGATTCCCTGACAGAATAGTTTATCCGCGATACCTTTAACCTGCTTACACCGCTCACGGCAGAAAGTTCTTTTTCAATAACGCCGGCATCGTTTCTCACCAGCGAAATAAAGGAAGCCAGGTGAGGTAAGCCGGGTTGAAACAATTGGTAGCTGGAAAAGCCAAATCGTTTTTGTAACGAAGCCAATTGTTGAAAGGATGTATGGTTACCCTTGTGCAAACTGAAATTTATGAGGTCGCCAAACTTTTCCAACCGGTCAACTTTATAGGTGCACGAAATGATAAACAGCAAAGGAATAAAAGCAGCCACGGTCCATTTAATACGGCTGCGCGTTCTGTTGCGTCCAAAACGCCCGCTTTTTGCATTTTCCCGGATCCATTGGGCCGTTTCGGGAAATGAGGCGCTGAAGTCAGCGTCTTTTATGGATTTCCAATGCGAGTTGAGTTCGTCATTCGAATCGTGAAAGGGTGGTGTGCCTGGCATAATCTCATTTTTATAATTGTTTTTCATTTTGCAGGCTCAGGATGAGTTCCTTTAACTTGCTCCTCGTTCTGCTGAGCCTGGATTTTATGGCTGATAGGGAATGCTCGCCCTGTATTTGTCGTACTTCTTCCAATGAAAATCCGCCCACTTCGAACAATAGAATGGCTGCTCTTTCCTTTTCGTTTAGTAGTTTCATGGCGTGCAGCAGCGCTTTTTGTTTGAGGTCTGATATTTCATTGCTGAACACATTTGGGAACTCCGTAGTTTCAGCCTTAAGCCCGTTTAGGAGATGCTTCCTGCTAACAGATTTCCGCGACAGGGCATAGAATTCACGGGTGATGATCTTAAAGAGCCATGATTTGAACTTAGCTTCTTCCCGGAGCGATCTAAAACCCTGGATGCCCTTTAGCAGTGATTCCTGCAACAAGTCTTTCGCTTCCGTTCCATTTTTAGTAAGGGCAAGACAGTATTGCAGCGCATTATTGTACACTGGCTTTAAAAGGTCGATAAATTCTTCCGGGCTTCTGTTCATGCTTTGTCGTCTGTGGTTAAAGCTTTTTAATTAGAGCAGCGGGTTGTGCAGAAAGTCGCAAGAAATAGAAATTTTTCTTAAAGAGAGCCGGTTTATTGTTCATCGTAATGATACCATTTAAAGCAAATTGTCAAAAGTTGCTTGGGTCAAGACCAGGGTTAGCAGTATTTAGTAAATTTAACCCCACAATTATTTTATATGGCCACAAAAAAGGCAGCGACGCCTTCTAAAAAGCAATCTACCAGGAAACCTGCTGCACCGGCTAAAAAGGCAGCCAAAAAGGCTACCGTCTCCACTGCAAAACCCGGGAACAATCCAAAAGTGGATGAATTTCTAAAAAAGAAAAATCATCCCATGCATGCCGAAATACAACGTGTGCGGGAGATAATCATGAACAGCAGCGATAAGATAAGCGAAGATATCAAATGGAGTGTACCTACATTTATTTACAAAGGCAACATCGCGTCTTATTTCCTTAATGCAAAACAGCACGTTAGCCTTATGTTCCACTACGGCGCTTCGCTGCCTAATAAATCAGGCTTACTGGAAGGCGATGGCACTACCGGGCGGGTAGCGAGATTTACAGACATGAAGGATATTGAGAACAAAAAGAAGGCTCTTGAATCTGTCATCCAGGAATGGATAAAATTAAAAGATGCCGAGTAACCACTGCGTTCAAACCTGCAAAAGACAAAGTTGACTACATGGCAGAGAAAGTTTTACTCAAAGATCTCCTGTTCAATGCAGCAAAAGTTGAGCAAATTGCAGGAGAAATACATCGCGTATATCCTCCGTTCCAAAAAACCCGGTTTATTCGTGAAGTTGTCGCCAAATTTCCCGAACTCGAACTCAAGGCGAGGATTTACTGGATTGCACAATGTTTGAAGCAATACTTGCCCGGCGATTATGGGCAGGGAGTGAATGTGATACTTCAATCGCTTCCCGCGCCAAACAATCCTGAACTCTCCGACAACGATTTCGGTGACTTCATCTATGCGCCGTATGGGGAATATATTGCGCGCTACGGCTGCAATCAAGATGACCTGGCGCTTTCTCTTAACGCACTTTACGAGCTGACTATGCGTTTTTCGGCGGAGGACGCTATCCGGTATTTCATTAACGCATTTCCCGAAGAAACGTTGAGGACATTGTTAAAATGGAGCAGAGACGCGCATTACCATGTCCGTAGGTTATGCAGTGAAGGAACGCGTCCAAAGCTTCCGTGGTCGCAGAAAGTAAACATCCCTATAACCGCTCCGATTCCGATACTTGACAATCTTTTTTTCGATTCAACAAGGTTCGTTGTCCGTTCCGTTGCAAATCACATAAACGACATTTCAAAAATTGACCCGGGTTTGGCAATTGATACGCTCATGCGATGGAAACGATCAGCAAAGCAAACGCCGAAAGAAATGGACTATATTGTCCGCCATGGCTTGCGGACACTCATTAAAAATGGAAACCCCAAAGCAATGGATCTGTTGGGCGTTTCGCGTAAGGCAGCTATACGTGCCTTAAACTTCAGGATACCAGCAAAGGTCAAGATGAATAACACATTGGAATTTTCTTTTACAATACAAGCGCAGGAAGACGCGCACATCATTGCCGACTATATACTGTACTTTCCAAATAAATCAGGTAAAGTCAACAGCAAGAAGGTCTTCAAGCTAAAGAACCTATCGCTTTCCAAAGGAGAAAGTATTGTGCTCACAAAACGACATGTGCTGCGCGAACATATGACTACCCGGAAGCTTTTTCGCGGGCGGCACGAAATAGAAATTCAGATAAATGGGAAATCCTTTGGTAAGAAGCAATTTCAGCTTGTGTAAAAACATTCAAACATGAAAGGTTTTCTCTAAGCTCCGCCCTTTCTTCAACCGGAAATGCGCAAAAAGAAGCACTAAAACAACAGGTACGATACAGCTTATTGCAATAATACTCCATGACAGGTGAAAAGAACCTGTTTTATAAATAGACAAAACGCCATCAATACAAAGGCACAGAATTGCCGCACCCAAAAAAATCCAGGCAATCAGGTTGATCCCTTTGTACTTTGAATTACGGACAACAAAGATCAATATCATTAATACAATGGTAGTTGCCGTAAGCAACGGTATCGCCAGGCGCGTTGACCAGTGAATACCACCGATCAATAGATCAAGAACAACAAGACATAAAGAAGATAGCATGAGCCCGCCGGTCATTTGAACAACCAACCGTTGCCTCCAGAATGCAAATAATGAAATGTAAGAAAAAATAGTAAGGCTCATGGCCATAGGCAACTCTGACCAGGTAATCCGGCGACTGATAATAAAATCGACAATAAAAGTTGCAATGGCGCCGGAAAGAAGGATAAGAGAAACTATTTCCCAGGTGAATTGTTTCTGGGGCTGGGTCATTTCCCGTCCATAAACAGATTTCTGTTCTGGAACAGGGATTTGCGACAAACTGGTATCATCGCTGCCTGCTGATTGACCGCATAAAGGGCAATTTGCTATTCCCTCTTCCAGTTCTACACCGCAATTTTTACAAATGATCATAATTGTTCAATATTGCTATTGCTTCATGATTTTTACCGGTACGCCCTGTGCTGCCAGGAATACCAGGAATTGTCTTTCGACTTCTTTACTGACGGTAATGTTTCCAAAGGTCAGTACCAATTTACCGTCGAATCCCACTACAGCGCAGTTTACTCTCAATATTTTATTGGGCGGCGGCGGAATAAATACAAATTTATTTATCACATTGTTTATTTCGGGACCCATATCTATTTTCCCCATATTGGTTACTACGCCGCTGTATTGCCTTGTACCAATTGCATACAGTTTCGACAGAAAAAATGATTTGATAAACAGCGGCAGGCTCTTTACGGCCGGATTTTTTTCTCCACTCACATTACGGGAGATCATTTTACTGATAAGTTTCTTATCGGTTTCGAGCCTTACCTGGTGATAAACAAACTTTATGATCTCGTCAAAGGTATAGTGGCCCAGCCGCAGGTCAATGCCCGGCATCACATACAGTGAAAAATTCCGCATAGTGCGCGAAGGGAATAGCCTGCGAAGATTTACGGGTACTTCAATGCGCAGTATCTTGTTAGCCGTATGTTTCCGGAACGATGATTGCTGATTATAAACCTGCTGCAGGGAATGGAGATATACCGCAGTAAGATATTCTGTCAGGCTCACTTCATATTCCTTTGCCTTCTTCAGCATTTCATCAAGCGGCAGGACAACTGTCAATACAGAGAAACGAGGCACCTCCCGCAAACGAAATGGCACGTGAAAGGCTTTTGCGATTTTCGGGGGGCGGGCGGCAATTTTTTTAAAATATCTTTTATAGGCGTCTTCGTATTCTTCCGGTTGCGGCGTTTCTCCCGGAATATGACGGGAAACAGTGGCTGGGACATTGCGTTGACATTTTTCAAAATAAACCAGAAGCAGCGATTTTAAAAATTCAAGGGCCCCGGTCCCATCGGTAAGGATATGTGAAAATTCAACACTGATACTGCTTTCTTTTGCCAGCACCCTGAACATTAGTTCCTGTTTGCCAAACGACCTGCACGGAATTTCCTTGTCGGGTATTACTGGGATTGGCAGGTCAGCGGGTTCGAGATAGTACCAGAAAAAGCCGGCTTTCAGCTTTACTTTATAATACGGAAATCTTTCTTCGAGGGAATGGACCGCTTGCAGCAATTGTTTTGCTTTTATTCTCTCCTTTAATTGTACTGATATCCTGAAAACAGACGTCAGTTCTTTATCCCTTATTGCAGGATAGATTTTCGCGGCATTATCAAGTCGCAGCCAGAAGTCATTTATATCCTGGTTTTTATCTGCCATGAAAAATCCATTGCTGATACAAGCATGCCTTGTTTATACAGGCATTATCCCATTTTCTATTAGTGTTTTTATTGGCGTACCTTTAGCTGTTCTTCACAATTCTCTATATCAAATTTATTCCGTGCCAAGTATACAAAGCAAATTATTTAATCGTCTGCTGGGGCTGGTAAACAGAAGGGAATTTCTCAGGAGGCAATTCGCATCTGGTCAATTCAGTTTCTTCAATAGCCCCGAACCTTCTGCCGTGGCGAGACGGAATTGCCATATCCGTAAATCTACATTAAATAACCGCAACGTTTTTGAGCTCAGTTCAAAGAACAGGAAGGCCAGCGGCACGCATGTCTTATACCTGCATGGAGGGGCTTATGCCAGCAGTTTCCTCACCTTTCACTGGAAGTTCCTGTCGGAGCTTGTAAATAAAACAGGCTGCATCGTTACTGCACCCGATTTTCCATTTGCACCGCATCATACCTACAAAGATTCATTTGATATGGTGGATAAGCTTTACCGGCAACTGGCTTCTGAAGTTGATCGTGCCGGAATGGTCTTTATGGGGGATTCATCGGGTGGCGGCTTTGCACTGGCACTTGCGCAAAAATTACAGCATGAACATCTCCCACAACCTTCCCGGATCATCCTGATTTCACCATGGCTGGATATCACGCTTGGCAATCCGGAGATTGAACACGTAAATGGAATAGAACCTTTCCTCGGAATAAAAGGACTCAGGGAGATGGGAAGGTTATATGCAGGAGATACGGATCCTGCCCATTATTTGCTTAGCCCAATCAATGGGTGTCTTGACAACCTGGGAAAAATATCTGTTTTTACAGGAACAAAAGATATACTGGTTTCAGACGCAAGAAAACTAAAACATCTCGCCGGTATCAAAAACGTGGAGATAAACTATTACGAATATGAAGGAATGGCACATGCCTGGGTGTTCCTGAATTTGCCTGAATCGAAAAAGGCGCGACACCAGATTATGGAGCTCGTCCTAAACTAACAAGTTGCCCAGGCAAAGCATGCCTACGCTAAATCTTCTGGGAGTGAAAGCGGGGCGGAGGGGACGGAGTTCGAATTTCCTTTTGAAGGATTTACTGAGAATAAAGCAGTTTGTTTATAGGTACTGGTTATCTGTGAGTGCAGAAGGGAATTGATATTTTTATTACCTTGGTTAGTGCATTGGATGAAGATTAAAGGTTCGGCGCCGTTAGTTACATTAACCGTGAATACAATGAAATATCTTATACTTTTTCTCTTTCTTAGCTGTTCTTTTATGTTGGGGGCCCAACCGGCAAAGCGGCATTATACAGATGCCGACAACAAAAAGATGTTAAGGCTGCTTGATTCAACACATAACGAGTTGTTGAGAGTTGTCAATACCTTGAAGGAGTCGCAATTCTTTTATCGGATTGATACGAATACATGGTCAGCAAATGATATTGTTGAACACCTGGGGCTTATTGATGAAGGTTATGTACGGGAATTGTGGTTTTCACTGGCCCAGCCGGTTTTTCCTGCAAGTTATGCGGACTCCACAAAAGGAGGCGATGAGAAAGCGCTTGCATATGCGACGCAACCGGAAAAGGGCAAAGCAAGGGGAACTAATTTACCGAGGAACCGGTACTGCAGTAAGGATGCCTGTGTACGCATTTTTTCTGAAACCAATGATCTGGTAAAGGAATTTTTCACCGTAAATGCTTCTAAGGATCTAAGGCGGTATTTTGTTTTTAGAATGGATGGCAAGGGGGTCCGTACCATCAGAGATTGTCATCAATTAGGGTTGATCCTTGTCGCCCATCGCATAAGGCATATTGAACAGCTAAAGAGGATCATAGCTGATACCAGGTTCCCAGGCTAAAGGCTTGTTACGTTCCGACCCTGCATTGCAGAAACTGCAGCGTTGGTTAAACAAATAACGAAAGCACTTCGTCTATAAAATTCTTGCAAACCCTGTTAGCCAAAGACAGAAAGTGTGTAAAACTTTGAAACAAAGTGGGCTACAAGGGACAGATATCGAACTTCGTTTTGAACGATTTGCAGATCATTAGTGGATTTATACGGCACCTATAAAACCCCTTCCAAGCCAATCTACTGCGTTTATTATATCTTAATTTAATTGCGCATATTCAGAATCGCAATATTTATTATTATTTGCGCTATTTTAGAGTTAGTGCGTTATCAGTCCACACGAAAATGACGAAGCTACTAGAGACAATACAGGAAATTGTAAAATTTGGACTACAACCAAGTTTATGTGTGCCCAACCGAGATAAAATGTTGGAGCACAGTCTGGTTAAAATTTACAGCCTTTATTTTGACATCAGCTACCAGTTTGATGATACCGACTATCCAGACTTTGATAAATCGAACTTGACGAACGTCCGATCTAATGTCGAAACGAACTTCAAAGACTTTGGATTCTACAAGACTCCACTGGACTTCGAGGATATTTACAATTTGAAAGAGTGTGGCATTGGCGACGCAGTTGATGACTTAACTGACATTATTGGAGACTTGCTAGAAATTAAGTGGCGAATTGAAAACAATAGTGTGGCTGATGGGCTTCGGTACTTTGAATTGATTTTCAAAAGTCATACACAACAGCATATCCTTGACTTATTAAACTACATGAAACAAAGAAATGGCTAAGAAGGGTTTTCGCTTTAAGTGGTAAAAACGCGATCGTTATGTTTAGGTTCCGTTTGTAATTTAACATAGACATTTGTTGGGGTTATGCTCACAAAAACCCTGGGGAATAAATAAAATGAGCTGGGCTGCACATTATATTGAAAAGTTGAAGGCAGGCGAAACGGTGCAATTCCGTCCAAGAGGGAATTCAATGAAAGGAAAAATAGAATCTGGCGAGTTGGTGACGGTTGAACCCTTGCGCGATCGACAACTACGTAAAGATGATATAGTGTTGTGCAAAGTAAATGGCACCCATTATTTACATCTTATAAAAGCAATTCAAGGAGAAAGGTATCAAATTGGCAATAATGTTGGCCGCATCAATGGATGGGTGACTCGGAATTCAATTTTTGGTATATGCACCAATATCTCGAGATGACTAGTCGCCTAAGGCAAATGCGGCAGAAAGTGATTAAGACCAAGAAAACCATCAAAAAAGCGGGGTGTAGGGGACAGAGTTCGAACTTTCGCTTAAGGGATCTACTGAAAATCAGTGTCTTCTTCACTTTGTTGCATTAATTATACAGCCTACAACCTTTCTGTATTGGCAGCCGCTAAGAGCTGCAGCCTTGGGAGTGTTGAATCCAAAAATAAACCGATCTAACGAATTATTGAATGTGATCTCAGTCCCTTGTGGTTTGCAGTGTATCTGTCCACTCTATAATAGGTGGGGAATGCTCTGAAGGCCTATCAAATGGCAGGGCTGGGACGAGGTAAACGAGTTGCCAGGATATTAATGGAACATAATTTGAGGGAGTATTATAAATATCTATTATGGTTGGCGAATGTTATGATACAAAAAAAAATGTTTCAGCCAGTGTGACTCTCTTTGAATTTGTCAGCACCGGCCCAAAAGGCACGATTCCGAAGGCCGCACAGTTTACCTACCAATTTGACGATACTTATAATTTTGGATTTGGCGACTGGGACGAAAAAACCCAAAAAATTGATGATTCGAAGCTGAGCTATAATGGGGACGCCGAAAAGGTTTTACATACGCTCGGAAACATTATCAGGACTTTCACAGTCATTAACTGGAATGTTTCCATATTCGTGAAAGGTAATACGGCAGTAAAACACCGGTGGTATCAGATGAATATCAATAAGCATCTTGAAGAAATAGAAAATTATTTTTTCCTCTGGGGCCAGGTTGGAGACCAATGGCATCCTTATGAAAAGGGGAAGAAATACTCAGCATTCTTAGCGATCCGCCAAAATGGCGGATTTTCTTTTTAATACCATTTCGAAACCAGCCAAATCGTGTGCAGTAGCTTTGGAGTGTATGAAAGCTTTTATACCGATCCAAATCCGTTTATCGCCCTACCCTAATTCTTTTTCCCAAGCCTGTTCATTCTATAAGAAGTTACGGTTTTAAGAATTTGTAAAATGTAATTTGTGTTAGTAGTTTCTACAAAACCTGCCCGCATAATCATAAATCATCTAAGCCTCCTTGGTGATGCATGGGTTCTGTGCATCCCATAGTATGCGATCGCTATCATCGAGAATTATACATTAGTTGATCAATGTAGATCAAGAGGACAGAAAGCGTCAAAAAGTGAACAAAATCAACAAACAAGCGGGGTGGAGGAGACAGAGTTCGAACTTTTGGTGAAAGATTTGCTGATTGTTAAGGCCTTTATACCAATATGTGCGTATTTTTAGAGCGCGTCTTACGTTATATTTCGGGATACCAATTACTCCTCATGAATATTCCACTTTTACTTTTCAATATCGTCTTCTATGGAACTGTGCTATACTTATATGGACAAGCAAAACAAGACCCAAGTATATCATTAGGAATAGGCTTTGCGTATATATTTCTTTTTGTTCTCTTTCCAATCGTACAGTTTATTCTATGGCGGACTAAAATCATTAAAGTTAGAACAACTGCCGACAAAATTGGGATGGTGACCGCAACTCCCTTGCTTCCACTAATTATTTTTACAGTAGCTGCCCGGATTAGCCAGGGTAATGCAAGGTCTTCTACCTATGAATTCAATGTAAACAATCATCGCTACCAGGAAGCTTACTATAATTTCACCGGGACCACAAAACTCAGAAAGATTGAGTTTTATAAAAGCAATGACACCGTAAGTGAAGGTTCTCCTTTCCCTGAAACAGACAAATGGGTAAAGGACAGTATTTGGCTGTACTTCTCAGAAACGGGCGATACTATCAGAAAAGAACATTATAGAAACGACACATTATTGAACTATCAGAAATGATACTGATTAGCCAGAATTGAAGCTGATTATCGTCGCAAACAGAAAGCGTAAAAAAGCGAACAAAACCATCAAAAAAGCGGGGTGGAGGGGACGGAGTTCGAACTTTTTGGTTAAAGACTTATTGACAATCAGTGGCATTCTAACAAGTGTAGCATCTTCTATAACTGTCAATTTAAACCAAGCTCAGAAATAAATAAAAACCACATTGATAAATTGATACCTTCGTTTTGCCTATTCACGATTTGTAAATCCGATTAATTGTCGATTAGTTACATTGCGAATGAATCAAATGAATAATAATATCAATCCATTCGAGCATAATGTCGACTTGATCACTTGGGAACTAAATACCATTAATGCTATAATCGACAGAATGGACAACTTTGCTAGGGTAAGCAAAAATTGGAGTATTTTGATTTGGGCGGGAGTTATTTCTATAGCCTTGGGTAAAGATTTGCAAGAGTTACGTGCATCGATAATCCTAATGACTTCAATTATTCCACTGCTTTTTTGGTATATGGATTCCTTTTTTAGAACGCTTCAGCGAAGGTCAATTTATCGACAAATAAAAATTGCTGAGTATCTCAATAGCGAAGAATTTGCGACTGACTGTGCAAGTAATAAGTTTACAAATTTTAAAGTACTAGATCCCACAGGGTTTCAATACAGAAAGGATTTGGAATATAAAAAATTTGTTTCTCAAAAGATGACTATGAAATTCAAAGAAGTTTCAGTTTTCTATTTGGGTCTAATTTTTGCCAGTATATTTTTAAGTGCAGTATTATGGCTTCTATCATAATCCCCTTATGAGCTATTGAGGTCCGGGGCTCTCCCATCTATTAAGTGGACTTCGTCTGCCGAAATTTGCTGGCCGAGGAATAAAGCTCTTGTTGTGAGCCAAGTTCGCCTACGTTAAAGCTTCGGCGAACGAAGGCGAAGTGATGGGACGGATTCGAATTTATTTGAAACAGATTTGTTGAAAATCAGGAATTTCCTGAAGAAGTATGAATTACAGATTAGTGAGTGGCTGTCTGCCAAAATACAGAAAGCGTGAAAAAGTGAACAAAACCATCAAAAAGCGGAGAGAGAGGGATTCGAACCCTCGGTCCGGACAAGCCGGACAACGGTTTTCGAGACCGTCCCATTCAGCCGCTCTGGCATCTCTCCTGGGTGTAATGGCGGCCGGAAAATTAATGCAAAAACAACAGATTTAGTTACTTGGCTTGCTTGAAGAATGTAAATAACTGAACTTCCAGCCTTCAGGCGTACGCGTATACAAAATGGTAACAAAAAACCTTCCCGAAGTGTCCTTCTGGCCTGAGTTAAGCCACGTAACCGTTGTGCCATCCCAGGTTTCCATTGCATGGCTCCTATTGAATACAACAGTATCCATTACACGCACATTGAATTCTATCCTGTTCACTCCAAGGTCCTTCATGGCCTTGTGTCCATCTGCCTGGGCCGCATAATCGTACATTCCACCGTTCTCATATAATTTATACGTGGCAGTGTCGAGGTGAAAGGCAAGCATGCTGTCTACATTTCCTGCCCTGGCGGCCGCCCAGAACTGTTCGCGGGTCATGCTTATTTCAGCGGCGGCCCCGGAGGCAGGGGCGTCTGAATGTTCTACGGTAATGTCGCAAGAGGCCATTACCATAAGAGCGGCAATGGCAGTAGCTTTTTGTGAAAAGCGCATATGATTGGTTTTGGGATGGTCTTACAAAGAAAAGTAAAAAGCAACCGCTTTACCCAACGCATTTCTTTTATCTACAGTATATGTCGTACATAAAGTGTATTCGTTGACCAATTGACCTAAATTCCTCATGTATGAACCGCAGAAACAGCATAGCCATTACGCTTTTCGTTTGTCTTATCCTGCTAATTCAATTTAGCTGCCAGGAACCTATAAACGGGGATGATCCTGTTCCGGTACCAGGCCCCGTACCCGGCGCTCCAAAGCTGCCGCCAACTCCTTTTGATTACGCTGCCGGCGCCACCATGCCCACACACATCAGGAATTACATCAACGCGCATCCTGATGTTGACAACACACCGGGCAATAATCCTATTACCAACCATGGCGCCACCCTGGGAAGAGTGTTGTTTTACGACAAATCGCTTTCAGTTAATAATACCATCGCCTGTGCGTCCTGCCATCACCAGGACAAGGCATTCACCGATGGCTTGAACGTTTCAAAAGGTTTCGATGGTGGCGTTACCAGGCGCAATGCCATGGCGATCGTGAACGTGCGGTATTTTAAAGCGCAGAAAATGTTCTGGGACCTGCGCGCCGCCACATTGGAAGAACAATCGCTGATGCCCATTACAGACCATATCGAAATGGGTATGCCATCGTTGTCCGTACTCGAAACAAAGCTTAAAGGCAAGGCTTATTATCCAGCGTTATTTAAGAATGCATTTGGAACAGAAGATATCACCGACGACCGCATCGCAAAAGCGCTTTCGCAATTCATGCGCTCGATCGTTACCTTCAATTCAAAATACGACCAGGGACTGGGCAATAATTTTGCAAACTTCAGCACGGAAGAATTGCGCGGCAAACAACTGATGACCCAACTCAATTGCACGGAATGCCACAGTGATCTTACCAATGTGGCGTCGCGCCTGGAACCTACTTTCATCATTGTTGAAAATTCCGGCGTCAATACCGGGTTTGGCGCCAACAATGCGCTTGACCTAAACTATGCCGACAATGGAATAGGAGAGAAGACCGGGCTGGCAAAAGACATGGGCACCTTTAAGATGCCCACGCTAAGAAACATTGCGCTCACCGCGCCCTATATGCACGATGGAAGATTCAGCACGCTGGAACAGGTAATGGACCATTACCAGAACGGCGCAAAAAATCATCCCAATCGCGGTGTCCAGATACCTAATGGAGGTTACCAATTCATAACCGCGGCAGACAAAGCGGCCATCGTGGCATTCTTAAAAACGCTTACCGATCAGAGCCTGGTAACCGACCCAAAATATTCAGACCCTTTTAAATAGCATGACCATTTACGTTAGCTACCGCACTCTCGTGTAATTAAATGGGATGGTATCCTTCCCGCCTTTGCTGTTAGGACCTACGATGTATGCATTCACCGTATTGGCATCCACAACGGTATAGTGAATGTCGGTGGGAAAATCGTGCGCCGGGTTGCTCAACTGTATGGTGTTGGTGGTCATGGCCGATTGCGTAAACTTTACAGACTTGCCATCATTTTGCCCGCTCACTTTATTCTCGGACACCCATTTACCATTTTCCTGGTATACTGAGTTCTCTTCGGTATAACTGGTATCGCTACCGTTCACCTTGAACACTACGGTTCGGTAAGTGCCGTCGCTGTTCCTGGTCCATCGCTCAAAGCTTTTGTCACCGGTGTTTTGCCAGGTGCCCACCAGCTTATCAAATATTACCTCCCCGGATGTTGTTGGGACGGTGGCACCGCTACTGTCAGTTGTGGTTGCCGCATTGTTTTGCTGGTTATTGCAGCCGCCGATGCCCACCGCAAGCACAATGAGCGCAGTGAGCAGGTAGTATCGCTGATATTTTTTCATGTATAGATGATTTTAATTCATGGAATGCAGGGCCATCTTATTGCCTTCGGTATCCAGGAACATTGCAAAATGTCCCATCTCCGGGCTGATCTGCGTTTTGGGTACAACCACTTTTCCGCCCGCGCCTTCCACTTTCGATAATACGTTTTCAAGGTCGGCGCCACCATTCAGGTACAACAGCGAGCCGCCCGGAGATGGAGCATAATCATCGCCCTGCACAATAGCGCCCGATACATTGGAACCATCGGTAGGAAAGAAGGCCATCTTTGTTCCGAACATATCCACCTCGTTGAGCTGGACGCCTAAAATTACATTGTAGAAATTTTTCGCACGGCTGATATCCTTTGCAGGGATCTCGAACCAATTGATCATGTTTTGCATAATGGAATATTTTGTTGGTACAATAATACTGGGCCGCACCAAGCAAAAATTGTAAAAATGCGACAGCTATTCCGCGGCAATGAACAGTGTGGAAAGCTTCAGGTTGTCTGCAAAAAATAATTTAGGGCTGATGCCGGTAAACTCTTTAAAATCTCTTATAAAATGGGCCTGGTCGTAATACCCATTCTCATACGCAAGCGAAGTAAGACTGGTGAATTGTCTTTGTTCCAGCATTTTTAGAGTGGCTTGCAGCCGCACCACGCGTGAAAGCTGCTTGGGGCTCATGCCAATGACCGACATGAACTTTCTTTCCATGTTACGGCGGTTGATCTTTAATTTTCCCGCCAGCTCCACTACGCCTACCTGGCCTCTCGATTGAATGATCACGCTTACGCAATCCTTGGTAATGTTGTCGATCGTGGAAGGATCCGTAAGCCTCGATAATAAAAAAGCCTCAATGATCTTAATGCGTTGCTGGTTATCGGCGGCCTGCAGCACTTCCTGCTCGAGTTTTTTTCCATGTTCGTTGAACAGGTCTTCCAGGCTCACGGCCTTGTTTTCCAGCTCCGATACGGGCCGGTTTAAGAAAGGCAATAAGCCATCGGGGAGGAACCTGGCTGAATTAATACCACTTACACCGGTAGGCGCAATCTCCAGGTATTTGGTGATTTGACCGAAAACAAAGCTTCTTGGCTGAACAATGAAACTGCCGTCTTCGAAATATTGCTTGTACAGATCACCGTAGTGAAAGATCATTTCCATGCAACCGTCCGGCAATACCCGCTGGCGTATGGGCTCGGGAACCGCTTGATCTTCCAAAGTCCAGAAGCATTTTACAAATTCCTGCAGTTCGGCAACAGGGGTATAAACCTGGTAGTTCATTACGTGTTGTTAGTGGGTATCGACAAAGATATAAGATTGCCGGCATGAATGCCAGCCTCCACTCCCCGGTTTTGGGGAATGCGGCAGCTTCTTTGGTGATAGGAAGGCCCGGCGGTTGCGCACATATTTGCGGCCTAAAACTTATAGCCATGACACGATTATTATTTTCAGTTATTCTATGCCTGGCAGTTACAGGCAGTTTGTTTGCACAAGCCCCTTACACGCCTTTTAAGGGAAAGGTGCAATCCATTCAATTGAGCACCGGTGTTAGTCTTCAATATGCGGAAAAAGGAAATGCCAATGGCATTCCCGTGATCCTGCTGCATGGGTACACCGACTCCTGGCATTCATTCGAAACCACTTTGCCGTTCTTGCCCGAACGTATGCACGTGTTTGCACTGTCGCAGCGAGGCCATGGTGATTCAGATAAGCCGGGAGGCAACTATCACCCGAAGGACTTTGCAGCCGACATTGCTGATTTTATTAAAAAGAAGAACCTCGGACAGGTTGTGATCGTAGGTCACTCCATGGGCGGCGTCATCGCGCAGCAATTTGCGATCACCTATCCAAAGCTTACCAGGGCCTTGGTAGTGATCAGTTCCGATATTGCCATGAACAATAATCCTGGCATGCCTGAGTTTCATGAAGAGGTCAAGAAATTGCGTGATCCTATCAGCCCTGAATTTGCCGATGGGTTTCAAAGCAGCACCGTGTTTAAACCCGTAGATCCTGCTTTTCATAAAATAGCGGTCAGAGAAAGCCTGAAGATGCCTGCGCACGTATGGAAGCAGGTTGCCGAAGGGTTTCTCAGCGTTGACTTCCGCAAGGAAATTGCTGGCATTCAAAAACCGGTGCTGATCCTTTGGGGCGATAAGGACGGCATCTGTTCCAGGGCCGGCCAGCAGTTGATGTCGCAGACCATCTGGAACTCACGGCTTATTATATACGAAGAAACGGGCCATGCCTTGCATTGGGAGCAGCCGGAAAGGTTTGCCAACGACCTGGTGAAGTTCATCAGTGAAAATGTAACAACAATACCTTCGAAATAAAAAAGGCCGCGCAAGCGGCCTTTCGTTTTCCGATAAAGCAGTTGTTATTTTTTGATGATGGTGCTGGTGGCCTTTACTGTTTCCATCGCGTTCTTTTCCATTTCGATGGCGCCTACCTTGATCTTTGCAATGTAAGGCAGGAACAGCCCGATGATCATGAACAACAGTGTTCCGAACGTAAGCGAAATGTAAGAAACGGAATCAAGGTCTATTACTTTACCAACGGGTTTTTCCGTCACTGATTTCATATCCATCATATTTAAAAATGCCGGCTGTACTGAAGGAGCGAGCTTTGATTTTATTTCTTTTAGGTCCACAAATTCCTGCATCAAAAACGGAGATATGGATTTGAGCAGGATAGTACTGTCCGAGTTTTTCTTTGCCAAAGCAAGTATAGAGTCGCGGTTCAGCTGGTACACCTTGTCTTCTTTTTTAAACATGAAGTATTGCGTTGCCAGCAACAACAGGAATGAAACCAGAAATATAATGGCCGGCGCAAAGTTCAACACCGAGCTATAGGAAAATATCTTTTGGTTGATGAGGCGTACGGCTTTTTGCGACTTCACGTATTCAGGTGCGCTTTTGGTCACGCTGTTCAGGTTTTTCTTGGCGCCTAGCAGCAACCCGAAGTTTATACCCTTGCTGGCTTCGTACAGCCGCACTTTGGAATAGCCGAGCGAATAATACAGCGCATTCAATTCCTGCCGGGTAAGCTGCTTGCTGGAATTAGCCGCATTCCTTAGTTCCAATACCTGCTGGAAATAAGACCTTGCTTTTTGAAAATATTCTTCGGAGTCGGCGGTATTGCCCGCTTCCACTTCTTTATCGCCCCATGATTTGTTGCATTCGCCCAGGCCCGCGAGGGCGTCCAGGTACTTTGGGCAGCGCGCCAGCACTCTTTGATAAATGCGCTCGGCCTCTTCTGTTTGCCCGGCCATCCGGTAGCTGTCTGCCAGGTTGCATTCCAGGTTCAATGAACCGGGATGCAGGTTCACCGCTTTCTTGAAATATTCTAACGCCTTAGGATACTCGCCCGCCTTAAAATGAGCAACGCCCATGCCTTCCATTGCTTTGGCGTGCTGCGGATTTATCTTCAATGCGGCTTCGAAACTTTCTTTTGCCTTGTCGTATATTTCGAACAGGAGGTAAATGTATCCCAGTTGAACGTGATGGTAGGTTAACTGGTAGGGCCTTTTGTTCTTGGCGATATAATCCGTGAAGGCCTGCACTGCACGCTCATACCATTCCACTACATTGCTTTGTGCGTCCTCCAGGTGATTTACCCATTCGCCGTGCCAGTTATCGGCAAATATTTCTCCGTTCTCGATGGCTTTTTTCTTTGCAAAGAACATTTTGAACAGTTCTCCCGTACCATCAGGGTCTTCGGGATGCGCGCGGTGGTATTCACGCAGCAACTCTTCCCATTTCGCGAAATCCTTTTCTGTTTTGCCAGGCTTGTAATCGCGCAGCATTTCGGCGTAGTAATAACATTTGCCCTTTTCATCTTCGAACCGATTATCGAGATATGCTTCTTCATACAGTTCCAGCGCCTTGCCGGCATAGTAAACAGCCCTGCCGAATTCGCTTGTTGAGCGGGACACTGTTACCAGGTTGTGATAAGCATATACCATTTTATCGTCATATCGCAGGGCTTCTACAAAATAATCACGAGCCTTGTGCGGCTTGTGCAACTGGTCGGCCACTTCGCCGAGCATGAACTGGGTATCGCCTTTTTCTGAGTCGTTGGTAGCATAGTTCCATGCAGTATTCAATGTATCGTTGGCCTCCTGGTGTTTTTCCTGCATCTGCAATGCAAGGGCCAGGTTGTAATAGCACGGATAATTATCAACGTTGTGCTCCAGGCCGAGTTTGGCATACATTTCTGCATTCTCGGGATCGATCTTCTCGACATAAGTATAGCTTATGGCGGTATAAATGCGTGACAAATACACGGGATCGGGATCGGGTTTCGCCTTTTCGATATTGATGCATTGCAGGTAATGGTTGATGGCCTTGTCCCGGTCCCCGGGCTGTTCGGCATACAAATCAGCCAATTGTTCGAGCACTTCCTGCGAATCAGGATCTTTCTGCAATGCCAGTTCGTAAAGCCATATCGCGTCCCGTGTTCTGTCTGCCTTTTGAAAAGCCATGCCCAGGCCCGACAATTGATCCGCATCCGCGGTTTTCAATTTCCCCTGCAATGCAGGATCGGCCAATGAAATCTCTTTACGCTTCAGAATGTCTGTGCAAAACTGCACCGCCTCTTCGTGATCAGGATATTCAGCCAGCCAATCATGGATTGTGAACAGGGCGGTATAGTAGTCCTTTTGCGCAATGGCATCCTGGACTTGTTTTTTGGGGTGGTCGAAAGGAGGGGCGAAGATAGGCATAGGTTCAGGGACAGGTTTTTGGTTTTGGTTGCTTTGGTATCGAGAAATGTACACAAAATTCTTCAAACCGGGCTCATAAATATGCCAGTGTCCTTCGTACAAAGCATCACCCGAACGGGTGATGAAGGCAGCTGCCGATATGTTCTATTTTTATTGTGTGAATCAGGATGCCAGTCTGTTAAATTCTTTCTGATGAAACCGAAATGCTTTCTCCTCGCTATACTAATGATCATTGTGGCGCCGGTCGCCGCGCAAACATATAAGTTCGATATTGCCAGTTTTATTCCCCCGAAAGGCTGGCAGCGCGTCGATTCCAATGGCGTGTTGCTGTTGCACGATTACCGCACGCAAAACAACCTCACCTCTTTCTGCCAGATAATGGTGTTTCCCAGCCGTGCAAGCAGCAACAATCCGCAAAATAATTTCAACGATGAATGGAAGGCACGCATCGCACAACCGCTCAACACTTCCGTAAAGCCCATGGTCACCACCGAAAAAACACCTGATGGTTGGACCGTGGTTTCAGGCATGGCCAATTTAACCCAACAAGGAATTACTTATACCTGCATCCTATCCGTTATATCGGGTTTTGGCAAGGTGATGACCATTATGGTGAACCTGGCGGGACAGGACTATGTAGCGGAGGTAGAAAAATTCATGAACTCATTTGAGTTGGACAGTAAAGCCACCGCCGCAACAGGCAACGATGCCAAACCATCGCCTGGCGGTGCTTTCAACTGGAGCAATTACAGCTTTATTATGCCTGATAAATGGACCGTGTCCAAAACAAATCAATACACATTGTTGTCCCAATCCCCGGCCGGCGAAGGTTGTCTCATTACGATCTTTCCCCCGCAACCATCTTCAGGCAATTTGGAAACAGACGCCAGAAGCCTCTTCAACCAGATGTATCCCGGTTGGAAATTCAGGAACACAGGCGAGAAGCAATACCGGATCCTAAAGGGTTACACGACCCAGGGCCTGGAATATTGCATGATGGAGGGCGATATGCACAAAATGCGTCCGGACGGGTATTATTACGATTATGAAGACGGCGCCGTATGGGTGATCAGCATGGGAAAACAGGTAGCCATTGTAACGGGGCGACATAACAGGCTGCTGTCTTGCTATTGCCATCACTATTATGAAAATTGGAGAAGGTTCTTCAACAGCTTTACCGTAAAGAACCAGTTGCCGCCGAAAAATACAGAAGATGCTTCCAAACGCATTATCGGCGGTTGGATGGCAATCGGCGGCATGGCCTTAACAGAATACATATTTGCGGCCAACGGCAATTATCAATTCATCGGCGCATACGGCACTACTTCGAAAGTAACGGAAGGGTACAATGATTACCTCCAAATAAAAACATCTGCCTGGAAGGGCGATGGCACATACTCCATCCGCGGCAACCAGATTATTTTTAAGAAATACGGCAGTCAAACCGCCGACCAGGTGCGGTTCCGCTTCGAAAAAGTAAATCATGGCGGCACCGGGTGGAAGGACAGGCTATATATGCTGCAGGTAAGCGTGGCCGATGGAAAGGAGTTTGAAGTGTGTTATGAAAAACAATCTCCACGATAGTGGCTGCTAGCTCACTTTGCCAATCTCTACGCCTTCGGCCGTTATTAGTTTACCCGATGGTTTTACAAATACCTTCTTGTTATTGGCCAGGGTAATCCTGTAAGGATATTTATTGCTGTTGGCCTTGTTCCATTTTCCAACCACCTGCACTTTGCCATTATGAACACGCACCACATTGGACCGCGTGGTTACATAATATTGCGCGCCAGGATCGGCGGAAATGGAAATGGTCTTCATAACATATTTCCGTGGAAACGCCGCAACGGTAGCAACATTCGGCTTTTGCTTTATTGGTTTAGGCTTGCTGACTTTTACCAGTGGCGCTTGTTTGGCGGCCGGTTTGGCCAGGGGCGATACTATCCTGGGTGAGTATTTTACATACGGCAGCGGATTTACCGCGCCAATCCAGGTATAAATGCCGAAATGCAGGTGCGCCGGCGTATAGCGGGCATTGCCTGTATTGCCCACGGTGCCCAGCACTTCGCCTTTTTTAACAAATTGTCCCTCCTTGACCTTCTGTTGATCCAAATGCGCATAGTAAACCGTCCAGGGATATCCCACCGGCTGCAGCCAGAGCGTTTTACCGCCACGGGGCGTATTGCCCTTGGACACGATAATGCCATCGGCAATCGCTAATACAGGGGTGCCTTTCCTCGCAAAAATATCGATGCCCTGGTGCTTACGCCTCCCACCATCACGCACATCGCCCCAAAAGCTGCCGATATTACTTTTCTTGCCCGATACCGGGAACACCAGCGATTTGCTTACCTCGGGAGTGGGGTTCTTGCTCGCAAAAGCGGAGGAAAAGATTGCCAGCGCAATCACGATCAGAATAGGGGTTCTTTTCATTGCTTTTTGTCTTAGTAGTTGTAGAACCCCCGACAGTGCGGAATTATTTTGTTGTGTTTGCTAAGGTATTCTTAATAATCAGCTTGCTTATTCAGGCATCAATTTTAAAATTATTATGACTTGGGTTAAACTTTAGGTAAAAGCGGGGTGGGGGCTGTTCACCATTAAACATGAGGCTGGCTTTTTGTTCTTACACAGCAAAATGAGTATATGAAGTCCAAATTTTACCTATTGCTGCTTGTTCCCGCGCTAATGCTTTCATCCTGTACCAAATGGATACCGGACACACAGGCCAATATCGTGGGCAATTGGGAACTGGTATCGGTGGAACGGTATGGTCCCTACGGCAGTGAGCCGATCTACTCCGAGTACGAGTATGGAGAATTTTATTTCGGCAACAACGGAACGGCCAGGTATTCCGATAATTATGGCCAGATGGATGGCTCGTGGAGATTGATAGACCGGTCCGACGGGTACCATGACTACTATGGAAATTACCGCACGGGCGCAAGGACCTCGATGGAATTGCGATTATATGATTACTATGATAGCCGGGTGATAGAATGGGAATTCTATTCCATAGAACTGAGCGGCAACCACCTGGTAGGATATATGAACAGGTTCGGTTACGATTACCGGTACGAGTTCCGTAGATACTAAACTATTATACGGTCTTTGAAAGGCGGGGCAGCGCCGGCACTACCTGTTGCCGCCATGCCTGCCCCGGCCCTTTGGCTGTTCGTTGCTGCGATACCTTTCTTCTTCTTTTTTGTCGAGCCGCTGACCGCGTTTTCCCATTGTTTCCTGTCCGCTGCGTTTGTCATTCTGGTCCTGGTCGCGGTTGCCCTGGTTCGCTTCTTTGCTTCCGTGATCGCTGTTGCGTGCCATAACAATGAATTTTGATACTTGTTAGTTTAATCCGCGGTTGCCACGTTTTCCACGGTTCCCGCCATCGCCTTGCCGCGATTGATTATTGCCCTGGGTCGACTGCGATCCCTCTTTGTCCTGATTGCCTGTTTGCCGGGTGTTCTTTTGATTTTCAGCATCCCCTCTCGGACTCTGCTGCTGATCACCCCGGTTGCTTTTCTTATTTGCCATGATGATGGTTTTTACATCACAAGCAGCGAATACAATGCCAGGGGTAATACCATGAGGCAAAGTGGTAAGCACGTTCAGCTTATCCTGGAAAATTATCGTTTGAAGTATTCGTGCAAAATCTCCATTTCATTATTCAGCACTTTAACATCCATCCACGAAGTTTTGCTCTCCATCTTGATGATATACGCGGTCTGGCCCTGCGCAGCAACCTCTACCACGTGATAAATTTGGTAGTCGTAGTAATTGCTTTTTACCTGGTGCCGTATTTCGCGTGGTAACGCTGTTTCATCATAGTTGCGGACTGTGCAGCCATAATTGCCTTTCCTATCATAAAACATCTTTGTGCGGATGTTCTTATGAACAAAATACACCACGAAGCCATCCGGTGTGCGATACCATTTTGCGTCTGCGTTTGAAAACTCCCGGGCAAAGCTGCGAACCGCTTTTGTGGGCACTTCGTTTAAACGAACGGCAGGCGCCGCCGGCCTGGCCGGCACCGGAGAATACGCCATCTCATTCTCGGGAAGCGTCTGCTGGCCCTGCTGGGCAAATGTGTACCCGATCATGTTCGCTGCAATGGCGATCAGTAAACTGCTTACATGTTTGCGTGTCATACTTAATTAGTTTTTGATGGTTATGCTTTCGTGAACACGTGTAAATTATAACCGCTAACAGGAGGTCAGTTCTTAATAATGCCCGATGAGGGTTTTGTTGTCACATATCGCATATGGCATGAAAAAACAGGGCTTTGCAATATTTGGAGGTCATTTGTATCAATTCAGCGGCCTTTCGTCCTTTTTATCCCGTATTCAGCAGTAAAATCTATAATTTTCTGCATGTTTCAGTTCGAAAAACGGTATACAAGCTGGTCGTGGGAGCGCCTCCTGCGGCATATTTTGTACTGGCTGGCCTGGCTGGTATTTTATGCCATTATCAACAGCACGTATAATAACGACAGCTTCCTGTATCACGCGGGAATTGAATTGCAGATCATGCTCATCAAGTTGCCCTTCACCTATTTTGTGATCTATAATCTCGTGCCCAATTGGCTGATCAAAAAGAAGTACAGCATTTTTCTTGCATTGTTCCTTGGCCTGGCCATGGCCGGCGGCACCCTGATATGGGCGCTGTATTGTTTTTTTATAATGCCGAATAGCGCGGAGGCCCAGGCAGGCGTCTTCAACTCAAAGCTCTTCTATAAAGCTCTGGACCTGGTCTACATCTCTTCATTGCCCATTATACTAAAACTATTGCAGCGGAGCACTTACCAGGAAAAAATGACGCTGCAACTGGCGCAGCAGCGGTCGGAAGCAGAGTTAAAGCTGTTAAAAAATCAATTGCACCCTCACTTTCTTTTCAATACGTTGAATAATTTGTACGGCATGGTGCTCACCAACCATCCGAAGGCGCCTGAAGTAATAACGCGGTTATCGGACATGATGAGCTACATGCTGTACGAGTGCGACAGGAACGAGATTTCACTAGAAAAGGAGATCGCCCATCTCGAAAATTATATCGAGCTGGAAAAGATCAGGTATGGGTCACGGTTAGACGTGTGTTTCGAAAAAGGTGGCGATACCAATGGGAAGACCATCGCTCCATTGTTATTGATGCCCTTTGTTGAAAATGCTTTCAAGCATGGCGCCGCGAAGAACGATAAAGACCCCTGGATCTGCGTGAACTTATGGGTTAGTAAAGATGTATTGAACTTTACGGTAGAGAACAACCTGGAAAATGATAAGGAGATCAACGGCAATATTTTTAAAACACAAAGCGGGATTGGATTGGCAAACGTGCGGAAAAGGCTCGAAATGACCTATCCCGGCCGACATAAGCTGGAGATAAAGCAACAGGATACTTACCTGTCTATATTAAACCTGAGCTTGTATGATGAAGTGCCTGATAGTCGATGATGAAGAAATGGCCGTTAAGGTCATTGAAAATCACATCAGCAGGATCGGACACCTGCAGGTGGCGGGCGTTTATTACAATGCGATGGACGCGTTCTCGGCTATGCAGAACAACGATATCGACCTGCTGTTCCTGGACATTCAAATGCCGAAGATGACCGGTCTAAGCATGCTGCAAATGCTCCCTAAGCAACCGCATGTTATCGTTACCACGGCACACCGCGAATTTGCATTGGAAGGCTTCAACCTCGATGTGGTTGATTACCTGCTGAAGCCGGTTTCGTTCGACCGGTTTTTAAAAGCAATCGGCAAGGTGTACAGGCTTGAAAAAACAATACCGTCGTCCGCAGGCCTGCAAGCGTCCGAGCCGCCAACCGACGAGCCGCCTTTCTTTTACATCAAGAGCGACCGGAAGTTCATAAAGGTGTTGGTGGATGAAGTAATTTATATCGAAAGCCTTCGCAACCATATAAAGGTTGTTACTTCCAATGGCAATTTTATTACGCTGCTCAGCATCAGCCAGATGGAAGAAAAATTATCTCCACAGCATTTTATCAGGATACACAGGAGCTTTATAGTGCCGGTTGCAAGGATCAAACAGTTTTCACAAACCCAGGTAACGGTAATGGACCATGAATTGCCCATTGGCAGTTTATACAGGTCACAGGTGCTGAAGCGGCTGGGCGGGCATTTGTTTTAAAATCCGCCGGACTGTGATGTTCTTCGCTTTTCTACCTGATTATCCAGGGGTAAGACAATTTAAATACCCGGTTTCGAATATTATTGCCGAAATTGAGAGAACCCACTGGTTCCGGTGATCGACGTCAATGGCATTCTTCCACATTTGGCCCCCATTATACCAGATCACTATTCATAAGAATTAAACATCTTTTATGCATAAGTTCATTGCCTGCACTGTAAAATTATTGCTGCTCATGCTTATCAGCAGTAATTGTATATCACAAACAGAAACGTTTGATATTATAACTTATACACCCCCGAAGGGTTTCAAAAAAGATCTGAGAAACGGGGTAATAACCTACAGCAATGTGAATGCTTCCAGCGGAAGCTTTTGCGTTATTGCCATTTATGCAAGTACTGCAAGCACAGGCGACCCGCAAAAAGATTTTAGAAAGGACTGGAACGAGTTGGTAGTGGTCCCGTTCAAGGGTGAGCCCGATCCGAAGACAGAAACACAATCCACTCCCGATGGATGGAAAGCCGTTGTAGGCGCATCCCTGGTAAAAATGGATGGCGTAGACGTGTACATCATTTTAACTGTTTTCAGTGGTTTTGGGAAAACATTCAGTATAAGAACCAGCCTGAATGAACAATCCTATACCGCCCAGGTAGACGCCTTGATTGAAAACATGAAGTTGGATAAAACGGCAAAATTGCACGCTGATAACAGCAGTAACGACAGGGCGCTATCGCAAACCAATGGAGTTAAAGGGCAATTTCGCTTAATGGCCTATACTGCGCCTGCTGGATGGAGCCACCAGGTATTCGTGGACGGCATTGTATTTAAACCCCTGGACCTGCCTGCGGGAGAACATTTGGCCATGCAAATAATGGAGCCCCTGATTTTTTCCGGCACCCTGGAACAAGCGGTGAAGCAGAGCTATGATGAGGCGGCGCTCATGTACAACGCAACCAAGATGTATTATGCCGGCGGAGCGAATTACCAAAAAACAGAACCTAAAATATCATTCAACGGATGGGAATACATGCAGGCAAAAGGCGGCGTGCAGGTGGAGAATGGAACACCTTATAAGACGGAACTGGGACTTGACCTGTTTGTTATAAAAGTAAATAACCGCTTCGAGCGGATAGCCGTGCTGAAATCAAGGCCTAATTGTAAGCTTTCCAGGTATTATTCCACTGACCGCCGGGCTTACGGTTACGCGATTGAAAAATTCTTATTCACGCTACAGTTTAAAGACGGACGGCAACCGGCCTTGCAGCCAGGTATTACCAAAGGCAGTGGTATTGTTGGGGTATGGCAGGGTATTTCTTTATCGGTTGGCCCCGCCACCCAGGGCGAACGGCTTGGGGTGAGGTATAAAGTTTTTTCACCCATGTTCTTTTCTAATGGACAGGCCTATTTTGGCCCCAAATTCCCTACCGAAGGGTTGGATGGATTTGATAGCCGGGTTCCGGCCGAACTCTACCGGAGGGATTGGGGTACCTATACGTTCAGCAATGGAAGAGGAGTTTTAAAGATGCCTTACGGAGATATTCCGCTGAGGATGGAAAAGGATAAGCTGATCATCACGCCCAACCAAACAGACCATGCATTTTATTCATTGCCATCTGTGGATGGTGCAACCTTTAGCGGCACGTATGCCCTTAGCGAATTGAATGGACAAATCCCCTCTATCACTTTTACAACTGATGGAAAGTTCACTGATAACGGCGCAATAAAGGTGTTATATCATGAATATATCGACTGCATAAACCCCGGACTTACCCCCGGCTCGGGTACGTATGAGGTCAGGAATTATTCGATAATGTTTAAGTACACCGATGGAAGAAAAATAAAGATTGCTTTTTTAGGAGCAGAATACGATCTCAAGAGGCCAAGCCCTTCCAGGCTGCTAATGAGCTTTAATGAAGATGCGATGATCAGACAATAAATAGCAGTTCTAAAACGGGAACTTCATTTCGATGTTGGTTTGCCCTGTTTTAAAGATTTCTGCACTTATTGGCCGCGATTAGCGACCTTTATATATTATTATCGAATTTGAATAAAACAGCTATATGTACAGAAACGTCTGGTCTAAGTATTTACCTATTATCCGAATTGTCATGAAACGTGCGCTGGTTGCTGAACAAATACTTACTTTGAATGCGCCTGATTTTGAAAGAGCAGGCGTAAAGAGGAAGTCGGGCTATAAGTTCTCGTTTAACTTAAAGGGAGGGAAATTGCAGAATGTGATAGTTGAGTTACCGCTGGCATCCAGCCTGGCGGCCGTATTGTTGGAAGACGAAGCGGTGTGCGAATTCACCCGGACCAATGAATTTTATTTTGCGCTGAACACTAAATATCAGCTTACCATCAGGCATATTCCTCAGCCCGAAGTGGCCGTCATGGAATAAAAAAATCCCTCAATGCATAGTCCATTGAGGGATATATAAGATGAAATGACCAGATTATGCCATAGTTCTTTCAAAACGATGCGCAACTGCGGGTATCTTTAACCCTATCAGTTTATTGATGCTTTTCAGGTTGTCCATTTCTTCGCGGCCATCGCAGAAAGAAATAGCCACGCCATTAGCGCCCGCCCTTCCGGTACGGCCAATACGGTGTACATAAGTTTCAGCTACATCCGGCAGATCAAAATTGATCACATGCTCCAGCGCGTCCACATCAATGCCTCGTGCCGCAATATCCGTTGCCACCAGCACTTTAAGTTTACCCTGCTTGAAATTGTTCAGGGCATTTTGCCGGGCTACCTGCGATTTGTTGCCATGAATCGCGTCTGCATGAATGCTGGCTTTCTTTAATTCTTTTGCAATCCTGTCAGCACCGTGTTTGGTGCGGGTAAAAACGAGTGTACGGCGCATTTTCTTTTCATTCAACAGGTGCACTAGCAATGATTGTTTCCTTTGCCTCGGAATGAAGTAAACAAATTGCTCTATCTTTTCCACAGTTGATGATGCAGGCGTTACTTCAACCCTCACAGGATTTTTCTGTAATGAAGCTACCAGTTTTAAGATTTGCTCCGGCATAGTTGCGGAAAAAAGCATGGTCTGTTTTTTGACCGGCAATGCTTTTATCAGCTTCTTTACATCGTGTATGAACCCCATATCAAGCATGCGGTCCGCCTCATCCAGCACAAATATTTCCAGGTGGTCTAAATGCACATAGCCCTGATCCATCAGGTCAAGCAATCTGCCTGGTGTTGCAATCAGCACATCGGTTCCATTACGCAAGGCAATAGTTTGCGGATGCTGTGAAACGCCGCCGAAGATCACCTCCTGCGTTATGCCGGTATAGCGTCCATAAGTTTGAAAGCTCTCGCTGATTTGCACAGCCAGTTCTCTCGTGGGTGTTAATATCAGGGCCCTGGTATGTTTGTAGCCCTTGCTTTGCTCTTTGCCAAGCAATTGCAGTATCGGTAGCGCAAACGCGGCGGTTTTGCCGGTTCCTGTTTGTGCCAGGCCCAGAATATCTTTTCCTTTCAATGCGTGCGGAATAGCCTGTGCCTGTATTGGGGTAGGCACATTATAACCCTCTTTTTGAAGCGCTTTTAATAAAGGCGCTGTCAAACCTAATTGTTCAAATAACATTAATGAAAATTCTTTTATTTTAAAATAGCTCTTGTGAGCGTTTGGTCTCTAACAAGGACCAGATGAGCTTCTGCGTTCGGGGAAGAAATTTATCTAAGTCGATTAATAAGAGACAGCAAAGATAAGCTTTATTTTAGAAAAGCAATGCTAAAATGCGGATAAGCCTGCCAGTAATGACATGGAGATGGTTCAGAATGTTCCGGAATGAACTATCTTTGCACCGATTGAGGGGTTAAACGTCATCTGGATCCCTTGGTTTACTTCGATAGTTTATAAGATGTCCTTAACAATAAATTCCATTATGAATTCAGAACAAATACAGAATTTTTTGAATAAAACAGCGTCCGGCAAAAACCAATATGTTAAGATCAATTTTCAAAAAAGAGAGTCGATTTACGGTCTTTTCCTGACTAATGAAAGAGATTACAAAGATTTAAGCACAAAGAATTTTTGGCGAATCGTAAGCAGAAAAAACATCGATCAATACAATAAGTCCAGGGACGTGAACCTTTCCAGGATCTTTAACGGTTCTGAAATCACGCGTTTGTCCTTGCTGACCGAGGAATTTTAAGTTGTCTTCAAAATGCCCACCTCGAATGCAGAAAGGATTCGGGCGCATTCAAATATATTTCGAACTAAAAGCCTTCAAGCCAACGACTTGAAGGCTTTTTCCATTTTAGCGGAACGCGAGGGATTCGAGCTCAGAACCGCGCAGATCAACGTGCCAGGCATTGTCGCAGCAGCTTGTAAGGCAACCGAGCCATTCATAAAGCTGGTAGCCCAAAGAACACAGTTTTATTTAAATTAGTAGTCTAAACAAACCAATATGGACTACCAACTCGTCACTGGCAGGCCAGAAGCTCCCGACACTTCCGAACACCTGGTTTTTACCACCACCTTCACGCACAACGATGTTTTTTACAAAGCGGCGCTTGCAGAAACCATTTCCTGGGAAGGACTGCTTACGGGAACATACGATGTACTGCTTCAGTCCGGCAAAGGCACCCAACGTCTTACGCTCATAAAAGAAGGAAATCACTGGAGAGCCGGCGACGAAGTTGAACAGATTGGAGTTATTCAGCAGGAGGTGGTCGATTTGCTGGGCGCAGTGATTACTGAAGTTCGCGGGCATCCTGTACCTTAACAGCTTTTACATTCGGAGATTTAAACACCCAAAGTACCCGATGAAGCACTCAGCATTTTCAAAAAAAGGAAAGGAAACACGCTTATTGAAGATTAAAAGCAACTATTACAGGGGCCTGAGATTATTGATCATTGTGCATTTCGTCGTGGGGCTTCACGGTTTTGCGCAACAGTCCCATTCTCCAACCGGTATAGTCTCATCAGCACATCCGCTTGCCACCAGGGCTGGACTGGAAATATGGAAAGAAGGTGGAAATGCTTTTGATGCGGCCGGAAGGATAGTAGGTTTTGAAGGCGCCGCTGACAGCAGGGGAAAGGGAAGTGCTGAAATAGAGCAAGCTCTTCAATAAGATCATCTGGCCATTGCTCGATAGCCCGGAGGTATCAAGACAAAATGTAATTTTAAGACATGATCCCTAAACTGATTGCAATCCTCCCGGCGCTATTGCTTTTGCTGAGCCAGGCAATGGCTCAATCCAAATACAGCGCTTCATTAAAACTCTTTCTCGCCAGCGAAGAAAAAGACCAACGCTTTATTGAAACGCGCAACAACCAGGCTTACATCGCGCTTTTTATCGAAATAAACGAGGGCGGCGATTTCGACTTGTTGAAAAAACAAGGCCTGGAGATAAGGACCGTTGCCGGCACCATTGCCACCGCCAGCATACCGCTCGACCGGTTGCAGGCAATAGCAAACCTGCCAGCCATTAAAAGGCTCGAGCTCCCGCTTTTATTCCGCCGTCATAATGATACGTTGATGAAGACCTATACTACGGTGGACAAAGTGCTGGCGGGCATGGCACCGCTTAACATGCCATACACGGGCAAAGGCATTCTTATTGGCATTATCGACGATGGCATTGAATTCGGCCACCCGGATTTTGTGGATTCAACCGGCAAGACCAAAATCGAAGCGATCTGGAATATGGACCGAAACGGAGATCATCCGCCAGGGTTTAACTATGGTACGCTTTGGGAGAGGGACACGCTTAATACTTTTCTTACCCCTGCATATCACTATAATCCGCCACATGTAATGCATAATCTTTTTGGGTATGCTAATCACGGCACTCCTGTAGCCGCGTTAGCTGCCGGTGAAAAAGGTGTGGCGCCCGATGCTTCGCTTGTTGGGGTAGCCTTAACCGCTTTTACCGATACTTTGTTGCGAAGCGACCGCATCATAGATGCCATTGCTTTCATTTATCAAAGAGCAAAGGCCGCGGAAAAAAAATGCGTCATTAATATCAGCCTGGGTACGCAGTGGGGCGGCCCGCACGATGGCAAAACGCTCGTTGAAAAAGCCATCGATTTGTACAGCAAGGACAAACCGGATTTGCTGGTGTGCGTATCAGCCGGCAACGATGGAAATAACTGGAAGCATTGGGGCGGGTTTCCCATTCATGCCGATTCGAGTTTTGGATTTGCACGCCTGGCCTATGGCGGCGATCTTTATTTCACCATTCCCAAACATCAAAGCTCGTCGCTATTTGTTTCCATTACCGATTCCCGTTCGCCGCAATTGAATGCGCCGGCTATCAGCCGCGACTCGATTCTTTATCAAACACCTTATTTACGCATCGATAACATTATTAACAGCACAACACCTATTCAATTTACCAGTTACCTCAAAAATGGCCAGCCTTCAGCTTCGTTTCGATTTACTGCCTCGCATTATAGTGATGACTACGATGAACTGATCATTTCATTGAGAGAATTTACGTCTCCACCACTGGGTAATATCGATTGGCATATCCACCGTTTTATCTTCAAGGGAAGCGGCACCGTGCACGGATATTTCCCATTCTTCAACCTGCATCCCTTGTACCATTTCGGTGTTAATCCTTATCCCAATGATCCTACTTACCGCAGCACCGATTGCGCATATACTTCGGGTATCCCTTCTAATGCGTTTACTGTTCTTTCGTCCGGCGCTTATAACATCCGCAACTGTTATGTGAATCCTCTGCAAAACGTGGCTGTACATGCGTATTTTCCCTGCCAACTCACTTATTTTACCAGTCATGGCCCTACGCTCGACGGTAGAATAAAGCCCGATATTCTTTCACCGGGCGAAAATGTATTGAGCGCCAATAGCCGGTGGACTACTTTTTATGGTCACCAAAACATCATCGACTATAGCTACCAGATGTTTAGCGGCACGAGCGCATCAAGCCCGATTACCGCGGGCATAGCGGCACTGGTTTGGCAGCGGTTTCCTTCGTTCGACCGGGACCAGGTCATCAACAGAATTAAATCAACTGCTTACGTCGATAGCTTCGCGAGGGTATTTGGTCCAATACCTAGCAATGTAGCAGGCTGGGGAAAAATAGACGCCTTTAAGGCCCTTACCGATGTTTCAACCGACGTAAGTGGCGTATGTAAACAGTGGCTGACCTGCACTGTTGACCGCGATCCACCACCTCCACCTGCAGGTCCTGTACCCGAAAATACATTCCGGTTCTATCCCAATCCTTCAAACGGAGAAGTGACCGTTGAATACCGCAGCAATGTGTTGCTGAAGCTGTCCATTTACAATATGCTGGGACAACTGGTGCATGTTGCAACCTTACCGCCATCGCCCGCGCTGCAAAGAACGGACTTGTGGTTAAACCATTTGGCTGCGGGATTGTATTTCGTTCGTTGCCAGGGAGTGGATTTCGAACAAACGGGTAAGTTGATCATTAGCCGGTAAGATGAAGGCTTCGAAGGCTTAATTCCAGGCTCTTCCATGCCGCTTGGCGAATCCTGCTAAATCTCACCAGTAATTGCCAGGTTTTCCTGATTCCGTAATTTTCCCGACATGAAGAAACTATTCTTTTTGTTAGGCCTGCTCGTCCATCTGTCAGCCACTGCTGAAATACAATTTCAAGTAAAGTTTTCCAGGCCTTATGCGGTGACGGTATTTATTCGAAACCTTTCTGCGCAAAGAGGCCCGAATCCTTTTAAAAAGCTCTTTACCGATTCGAAGTTTAATAATGAGCGATATAAATCACTGCTTGCATCATTTGATTCCATTTATGTGAACTATGAACATTCATTCAGGGATTATCCTCCTTTTACCAAACAGGGAGCGGAAACAGGGTCGATCTTAAATCAGCATCTTATAAACGCTCAAAGTTTACAGGATTTTAAAATGCGCTCGATCGGATTAATCCCTGTTGATGATCTGAATAAATGGGTTGCTATCATACAGGAATTTACGCCCGTGTATGAATCATTGATTTATGAGCCCAATAAGATCACATTTGAAAAACAGGTGAAGGACATTGAGGCATTATTGGTTTTAAAGAATATTGCAGGCTATTTTGATCAGGCAAAGCAATTCTATAATGCTTCGTGGGATAATTCCATCCCATTTGTATTTACGTTTTATCCACTTCCTAATTCCGTGGGCTTCACGGCGGCCAATTTTAATAATATTGCCGTAAGCGCTATTCCTGCATCGCTCACTAATTACAATGCCCTGTTATCGGTTTTACTTCATGAATTATCTCATTTTCTCTATGATGCACAACCATTATCATTCAAAAAAGAAATGGATGCCTGGTTTACCGCCAATCCGTCGAAGTTTAGCCGGTATGCTTATAGGTTACTGGATGAATCATGGGCGACGGCGGTTGGCAATGGATATTTTTCTGAAAAATTAAGCGGCAGGTTAAATCCTGGTAATTGGTACAACCAAAAATACATCAGCCGTATGGGAAAACTGATGTACCCACTTATAAAGGAATACATCGATAACAAGAAACCCATCGACAAAACATTGGTAGACCGGTATATAAAAATTTACGAGGACAGTATTCCAAATTCGATCACCGAACTGGATTATATATTAGAAAGCAGGTACGCTATTTCAGACGATCCTTCTCACTTTGCTGCGTTAGACAGCATCTATCCCACTCATATTGAAGGTGAATATTACCGCGATTTCTCTGCTGAATCTTTCGGGAAATTGAAACGAATGCCCGTGACGAAGGTTATTATTGTATCGGGGGACAACAAAAAGAAATTAAGATTGATCCGGGAAAATTTTCCTGAATTGAAGAATTGGCAACCAAATGCGAAAAAAGATTTTATAGAACTGCAGTTAGTGGCGGATAAAACACAGCTGGTTGTAATTAATTTAGTTGAAAACGCTCTTGAACAACAATTAAAGTTAGCCGCATCTAAGTCAAAGCCTTCAAAACCGTAGCTTGCAATAAATTTACTGTCATGATCACCAAAATACTGCTGGCCACGGTGATACTGCTGGGAGGTTTCGGGGCAAAGCACGGCAATAACAAGCCGCAAACTTCCAGCCAATTCGTATACGTGCTAACTTACACTGCAGAATTCAAACAAGCCATCAGATGGGGACCAAAAGAATCAGGGGTTGTACGGGAACATGTTGCCTATGTAAAAGACCTGGTTGACGAAGGAAAGGGCTACGTGCTGGGCCGCACCTCCAACGTTTACGATCCCGAGCTTTTTGGAATCGTAGTGTTTGAGGCGAAAGATATTGAAGCAGCAAAAAGAATAATGAACGACGACCCGGTCATAAAAAATAACATAATGAAAGGCGTAGTGCATCCTTTTACCATAGTTTTCCTAAAGGAAAAAAGTCAATAACTAAGAGCCGCTTTACGAATCTTCATTCCGATTATAACTCCCTTATGTCCATTGGTTCCCACCCGAACCAGGTGTCAAAATAGGCTTACAAAGTCATCCTATTATGATTTTTGTTATCTTGTTTGTCCAAAATATGCGTTATGAAAAAATTGATCTTACACCTTTGTTTAGCTGCATTTGCGTTTTTATCAGCAGTAAAAATCCAGGCGCAATCCCTTGAAGCTGTCCAGGCACAGATGGTAAAAGACTGGGAAAGAGCAAAAGAATACACCAAAGAGTATTTGAATGCCATGCCTGCGGACAAGTATTCTTTCAGGGCTCACGACAGCGTTAGAAGCTTTGCCCAGCAAATGCTGCACCTGGCCGCAGCCAATGTGTTCTTAATGTCGAACGTTTCGAGTGAGAGACCTCCAGCCTGGCTTAGTTTTGGACTGGAAAGACGCACTAGCGCCCAATCCCGGGATTCCGTGGTATATTATGTACTGGCCAGCTACGATTACGCTATCAACGCCGTGAAAAGTTCACCTATTAGTCAATGGGGTGAAGTGAAAAAACTATTCGGCAGGTTTGATGAAACAAAATTTGCCATCATTAATAAGACCTTTGAACACCAGACCCATCATCGCGGCCAGACCACCATTTATATACGCCTGCTAGGAATAAAGCCACCGGAGGAGAAATTATTTTAAGGCAACATTTGCCGGGCAGCAGACCTTTTTGAAGTTCTGCGCTTGCTAAGGCTATACCTTGCTTCAGTGTGCTTTCGCGGTTCTTAGTAACATCAAAGTATTCAGCTTTGCATGCTTGTCTTTTCATGCTTTTTTGATGAAGGACCTTATGACGATAACCAGGCAACATTGACTTGATGCCCAAATTTGCCTGATGAAATTGTTTAAAGCTGTTGCTGCTGGCTGTTGCTTTCCTTGCCGTTCCTCAGCGGTTTTGAAAGTCGGGGCCAACCGATTAGGGGGCTTTTAATCTCCGGCGGGTGGGAAGGGACAAGTTTCGAACGGCATAGTATGCTCTATTGGTTGCTGCCGAACAGAAACCGGCGGGTATACGGATAAGGGGTTAATTTGCATGAAATAACTATTATGACGGCTGCTTTGCGCAAACTAATGCTCACCACGCATATTACTTTTTCAGTAGGTTGGTTTGGTGCTGTAGCTGTTTTCCTTGTTCTTTCCGTTACCGGCTTCACCAGCCAAAATCCTCAAATAGTCCGGGCCATGTATATTGCCATGGGATCGAGTACATGGTTTGTAATTTTACCTGCGTGCCTCGGGGCCTTGTTGTCTGGCCTTATTCAATCGCTTGTTACACCATGGGGTTTGTTTAAGCACTATTGGATTGTGGTGAAGCTTTTACTGACTATTCTTTCGACCCTCTTGTTACTGATGCACATGCAACCAATTAGTTACTTAGCTGATGTGGCTTCAGCAACATTCATATCGGATACTGATCTTCGGGACCTACGCATCCAACTTATCGGCGATGCGGCTGCCGCTTTGTTCGTTTTACTCATAATCATAACGATATCGGTATACAAACCTTGGGGCAAAATTCAATATGGGCTAAAAGAGAAAGAATCACAGGATGAGATTACGATAGACAAAAAGTCTGTCAAAAGAAAACCTTTTGGATTATATATATTGCTTGGAATCATTTTCCTGATGTTGTTGGTTGGATTATTACACCTTTTTGGAATTGGCATAGGTGGTCATTGAGTAGGGTAGACGATGATATATCCGGAATAAAATTTAAGAATACGGTAATTTAGACAGTTTTTGCCCTGATGCAGGGCTTAAGATAAACTTTGGATAAAGAATACCGGCAGCTACTGGAATTACTACTACTTATAAGCGTAACAATTCCAGCAACTTCATCATCGATCATTAAGAAATTGACGGTTTCAGCTTGCTGATCTGCTTCTGCAGGAATAGCAGGCAACGGCTTATGATGTTGCTTGAAATAATTAGGCCCAGCAACTCTTATCCTCTTACCATTTATCATTGCACTAAGGCGAGCGCCTTGCTGGTATTCAAAATTCTCCGATTTCCATAAAGGAAGGTTGCTTCCTTCAGTTGCGGAGCATTCCTTTTGTTCATGTCCCTGAAAAGAATCATCCATTGGCTTGGAATGATGAGATGATGATCATTATGATGTTCGTGGTGACCATGATCATGACGAATGGCCGGAATGGTGAGCCATAAAAAACAATTTTTAAAGGTCAGTACGCTTTTGAGCATCCAGGTATCTTTTCAATGCCTTCTCGCCATATCTCCTGAATACGACAGGCGTAACAATGATGTCCAGTAAAGTAGAACTGATTAGCCCACCAAGAATAACGGTTGCAACAGGATAAAGAATTTCCTTTCCCGGCGCTGACGGATCAAGCGTTAAAGGGATCAACGCCAACGCCGCTACCAACGCCGTCATTAAGACCGGAACCAGTCGCTCGAGTGAACCGCGAATGACCATGTTATCACCAAAGGTCTCTCCCTCATGCTCCACCAAATGGATGTAATGGGAGATCATCATGATGCCATTCCGCGAAGCAATACCAGTCAGCGTAATAAAGCCTACCAACGTGGCAATGGAGAATACGCCACCAGTTAACAACACAGTAATAACACTGCCTATCAAAGCCAAAGGGATGTTCAGCATGATCTGCAATGCAATGGCAGTAGATTTAAAATGGCTGTACAGCACAAGGAAGATGCCTGCCAGCGAAAACAAACTAAGAATAGTGATCAGCTTCGAAGCGGATTGCTGGCTTTCAAACTGACCTCCCCATTGCAAATAATATCCTTCTGGCATCTTCAATTCCTGGCCCACCCTTGCCTGCATGTCCTTTACCGTACTTCCAAGATCACGGCCTTCCACATTTGCTGACACAACGATTCTGCGCTGGGTGTTTTCATGATTAATGGTGTTGATGCCATTTTCCAGTTCAATAGAAGCCACCTGGCTAAGCGGTATCAATGAACCATTAGGCAAAGCGATTTGTGTATTGCGGATCGCATCCAGGTCTTTTCTTGTACTATCATCTGTTCTTAATACAATATCAAATGCCCTTTGTCCATCCAATATCTGGCCTACCACTTTTCCATTGTAAAATATCTCCATGTCTTCCGCTACTTTGCCCACTTGTAAACCATATCGCTGCACAGCATTTCGGTCGAGCTTTACCATTAGCTGTGGAACCATCACCTGGTTTTCGATTTGCACGTCCACCACGCCTGGAACTTCTCTTATCACATTGCTGAGTTGCACAGCGTTAGTTCGAAGTTCAGTAAGATCATTCCCGAATATTTTTACCGCTACCTGCGCCCTTACTCCGGATAATAAATGATCAAGGCGGTGCGAAATAGGTTGCCCGATATTTACGCTGATGCCTTTTAATACAGAGAGGTTCTCCCGAATATCCGCCAACACTTCATCCCTGTCCCTTTCATAGCCAGGCTTCAGGGCAACATCAATCTCAGTATAGCTTGGAGGTTCTGCATGTTCATCCAGTTCTGCCCTGCCCGTGCGCCTTGAAGTGAGCGCTACTTCGGGCACTTTCAATATTTGTTGTTCAGCTATTGAACCGATCTTATTGGACTCTTCCAGCGATGTGCCAGCAGGCGCAAGCACATTTACGGTATAACTTCCTTCATTGAACGAGGGAAGAAATTCAGTTCCGAAGAGAGACGCAATTCCGATTGAAGCAACGATCAGTGCAATCGCAAACCCGATAATGAGCTTTGGTCTCCTTAATCCCCAATGCAACAGTTTTGTATCCTGGCGCTTTAACCATCTTACAAGCGGGCTATCGTCCTCATGCACTGTATCTACTTCTGGTTTTCGGCGCTTCTTCCAGAACTTCAGATTTACCTGCCGTAAATGTTCTTTCCTTCCAAGGAAATAACTACAAAGCGCAGGTGTTACAGTTAGTGATACAAACAGCGAAGCAATGATCGATGTAATGTATGCTATTCCAAGAGGCGCGAATATCCTTCCCTCAATTCCCTGCAGGTAAAACAGTGGAATAAATACCAGCACAACGATAATGGTGGCATACACAATAGAGTTTCGCACTTCACTGCTGGCTTTATATATGACTTTTAAGGTAGGTTGAGGGTCAGGCCTTGCCCAGTTCTCCTTTAACCTCCTGTAAACATTTTCAACGTCTACAATGGCGTCATCTACTAATTCACCAATAGCTATTGCCAATCCTCCAAGAGTTAAAGTGTTGATGGAAATATTAAAGAACTTAAATACGATGGCAGTAATGATGATGGACAGAGGTATAGCCGTCAACGTAATGATAGTGGTCCTGAAGTTCAAAAGAAAGAGGAAGAGAATAATAATCACCAGGATAAAACCGTCTCTCAATGCATGTTCCACATTTGTAATGGAGTTGACGATAAAATTCCTTTGCTGAAAGACATCTGTATGGATCTTTACGTCGGCTGGCAGGCTCGCCTGGATTTCTTCAATTGCTTCCAGGATTTCATTGCTTAAATCAACGGTGCTTGCCGTCGGTTGCTTTTCGATACTAAGAATCACCGCAGGCTTGCCATTAAAGGAGCCATCTCCACGCTTGACCGGTCCACCAAATTTCACCTCAGCCACTTGTTTTAATAAAACCGGCGCCCCATTCGTATTGGAAATGACGGTGTTGGCAAGATCGTCCAATGACCGCGCCCTTGCAATATTCCTTATGAGCACCTCCGAACCTTTGTTATTCACAAAACCGCCCGTCGTATTCTGATTGGTTTGCTGAAGCGCATTATCAACATCATTGATCGACACATTATACTGCCGCAATTTCTCGGAGGACACCAGCACCTGGTATTGAAGCCGGTCTCCACCGATAGGGATCACCTGCGACACACCTTTAATGCTCATCAACCTTCGCCTGATGGTAAAATCCGATAAGGTCCTTAACTCGGCAGGTGAAGTGGTGTCCCCTGTAACAGCCACCATCATGATTTGTCCCATGATGGAGCTGATAGGCCCTAATTGTGCCGCTATACCTTCCGGTAACTGAACGGACTGAAGTTTCTCAGCAGTTAATTGCCTTGCTCTATAAATTTCTGTTTTCCAGTCAAATTCCACGAATACCATTCCCAGCCCAGGTGATGCAACAGATCTTACCACTTCCACACCAGGTGCACCGTTCAATGAAGTTTCTACCGGGAGGTTTACCTGCGATTCCACTTCCTCAGGCGCCATACCATTCGCTTCAAGAAAAATGGTTACGCGGGGCCTGTTGAGATCGGGCAACACATCAACAGGCAAGTTTACCAATGTAATGGCTCCATACACCATTACCAGTGCAGCCAATGCTATCACAAAAAGCCTGTTCTCAAGCGAAAATCTAATGAGCCTGTTAAGCATATATGTTCCTTAGCATTTAATCAACTATCTGAATGGAGAACGCCACCTGCAGCTTTTCCCAACTGATGCGAACATTTGCAAGCCGTTCTCCCGATTGTTCTATATCGTATCTTAATCTTTCTACTGTATCAGCCAGCGCAACCGGTTTTACCTTGATCCGCACAACATCATCTATCTCAGTGTACTCATCTGCCAAATGCTGATCCCAATTCTTGTTAATGATCACCGTCCACTCGTCTTTTGATGGAATTGTGAAAATGGCATATTTACCATCCGGTATCCGCTGCTCTCCAACCATAAAATCGTTTGATACTTCAATGGAAGTAGCCTTATGAGCGCCGGTCACCCACACATTATCATAAGGCACCAACCCACCCCAGATGATCCTTCCGCGAACTGCCGGTGAATGGTATTTAATTGCTAATTCAGCATTTCCGATTTCTTTACTTACTTGCGACGGAATGCTCTTTTTAGAAGTATCGGTTTTTGCAGCATTATTGTCAATGTCAGCATCGTTCTTACTGCCTGAACCAGAATCGGCGCAGGCAATAAGAATTACAGAAGTGAATTGTATCAAAAGAAATGCTTTGAAAAAATGCATAAGTATTCTTTTTTTGATTAGTGTCCCGCACCCGCATTCTTCTTGTCTTCGTCAGTGCCCTTCTTTACATCCATCACAAAATCGGCAGTGTATATTTTCCCTTTCGATTGAAATTGGATCCACCCACGGTATATGCCAGGTTTTTCAAACGTAGTATGCAGGTCAAATTTTCCACCTTCAACAGCGGGATGAACGTGCAGGTACTCCTTTTCATCACGACTCACCACCACCATGTGCGCTTTTGCACCCAGATAATTTTCAAGCGTGTTTGGATCAACGTCTTTACCATTCAGTTTTACAGCACCCGCTATATGCATAGGAACTTCTGTAATGAATTTACCACCGGATGGAGTGAGCGTGACTGTAAACCCATCGCCCGCATCGCCCGTGAGTTTATCGGTGGTGTAAGTCTTCGCAGCAGGAGCAGTTCCCGTTACATCAACTGTTAGTTTATCCAACGCGTGGTTGCCACCCGTTGGTTTGTAGTCTGCGAACAAGGTGTATTTGCCACCGGCAGGAAACTTTGTGCTCACCTTATACGATCCGTCAGCAGTGTATTCTGGATGGATGTGATCGAACCACGAAAGGTCATCGCTCACCAGTATCAGGTGGATTTTCTTTTCATGTTCTATGTCTAAGGGCACCTGCTCTTTCTCATTTCCTTTAATCTTGGGCGTCAATGACAATGTTACTTCCTGGTTAGGATTAACCGTTGAAGGATTTACAGAGAATTCCATAAAATAGTTATTGGCATTTGCACCTGCATTGTCGTTGTGTTCCAGCTTCATGCCGCATTTGGGGCAAGTGTCGCCTTCCTTGCCTGTAACTTCAGGATGCATAGGGCATGCGTATATGTGTTGATGCCCAGCTTCCGCCTGCGTTGTATCACTCATATCATTTGCTTTTGATGCATTACCGCCGCATGCGGCAAATGCCAGTGAAGAGCTGATTATTAAGCCCGCAATTCCGATCTTTAATCTTTGTTTCATTTTGCTTATAGTTTATTGTTGTTTGTTTATTGATTCAAATACATGGTTTTCATTTGATATACATTTTGTGTAACAATTCTTTCTCCTTCTTCAGCGCCTTTACTGATGACGGTATATTTTCCATTTGTTTGCCCTGCTGAAATAAAGCTGATGCTGTACACTTCAGCCTTATCCTTAATGAATACGGCCGGCCTTCCATTTACCTCTGTAATTGCCTCTGAAGGGATTATAGCCTTCCGAATCACAGTGTTACTATAAACCCGCAGATTGATGTTCTCGCCAATCCTGAACTGTCCCGAAGGGCTCATTAGCTGGAATATTACACGCTGGGCCTGGTTCTCCTGGTTCACCGATTGGGCGCCGGACACAAGCCTGACGGCAAATTGAGCGGTATCATTTGTTACAGGAGAAACAGTAAATCTGGTGGCCGACTTTAGCTTATCAGCGTCCGCAGCAAACAATTGCGCTTCAACATATACATTACTGAGATTAGTTACCTCAAATAAGGTCTGCCCGGCATTTACCACTGCTCCGATGGCATAGTTGAATGTTCCTACCACGCCACTTATAGGGCTTGTAAGCGTTACCAGTTTGCTGCTCCCTGCATTCCTGCCTGCATTGGCATCAAAAAGTTGTTTGTTACGGCGGGCAGCGTCATACCTTGCTTTGGCTTCTGTAAGGTCTTTCTTAGCAGCTATATCTTCAATAGATTTCAATCTCTCATATTGCGCTTTGGCCGCCTGGTACTCCGCATCAATTGTATTTCTCTGTGAAATGATGTCAATCTGAGTTCCCGCATCCACCTGTTGCTCGATCACGGCAAGCACTTGTCCTCTTGATACCTGCTGACCGGGGTTTACTTTTAATGAAACTATTTTTCCAACTTGCGGCGATTGAATTACAGCTTGTCCTGCAGGTGCAGGTACCACGGTTCCCAATAGGGTTGAAGTTTCATTGAAATCGCCAGTCGTCAGCTTTTGAGTAAGTATGTTGAAAAGGAATTGTGTTTCCTTTTGTACTATGAATGCATTAGATAACGTACCGGATGCTTTTGCTTTGTCGTCATGACCATCGTGTGCCACAGCGTCTAAGTTAGCCGCTGTTGGAAACAAGCACAGTCCTATAAACAGGCCGGTTATCGTCCTCTGATTTCTTCTTTTCATAAGCAGGAACATAATCAATAATCCAGCAATCAAACCCATAATGGCGAAGAACCAATTGCTGCCGTACCAATGCGCATGAACTGTATCTTCTTCGGTTGAAAATTCCTTACCTATTTCCACTTTAGTTAGCTGTAGAAGGTCTGCGCCAAGCCTTGCGTTGATGCTTACATTTAGGTTGTAAGCCTGCCTGGCAGGAAATATCCCCGTCAACTCGTAGATGCCTTTATCTACTTTAACCACTTTCAAGGGTAGATTGGCCGCTCCGCTTACCGTTACTTTTACATCCGCACTATCTATTGGCCGGTTAGAATTGAATTCTGCCAGATACAGTTTTAGAGAACTCTCACGTCCAGGCGCGATGGTCCCGTACTTAAGCAAAGCCTCGTATTTATCTGAGAAGGCTTCAACACTGAAATAAGCCGTAGCTGTTGGCTTTGCACCTTTACCGGCAGCAGCATGATCATCTCCATCGTGTGCCCACAACGGGACAAAGGATAATATACCAACCAGGGATAAAATATATTTATACATACCTATAGGTTTCCGGTTATATAATTCAATTCAATAACAGCCTGGTTATAATTTCTTAAAGTTTCCAGGTAATTAATTTGCGTTTCAAATGCGCTTGTGATATTCCTGAGCGATTCAATATAGCTTATCTGTCCTGCTACAAACAGTCGTCTGGATGTTTCAATGATTTCGGCAGATTGCCGAAGCGCAACCGTATTAAAATAATGCAGGCTTGCCTGTTCCTTTTGAACATTTACCTGGTTGATCAGGTATTGATTCTCCAATTGCTGTAATGCATTTTGCTGGTTAGCAGCTGCCAGCTCCACACCTGTACTTGCTGCTGCGATCCTGCTCCTGTTCTGCCTTGCCCAGAGAGGAATAGAGAGGCCTACCTGGTAGCCAAGGAAGTTTTCATATTCCTTAGTTGTAGGAAATAATACCCCGGCATTGACAGACGGCAGCAATGAACGTCTTGCCAGCTTAAGCTCATTTTTACTCACTTCCACCTCTTGCTCCAATACACGGATCTGCGGATTGTTGTTTAGAGTATCTGCTAGCTCGTTCAGCGGAAGTGCTGAAATTCTAGCGGGAATGACTGTTTCTTTGAGACCGGTCAGCAATTGCAAGGCCCTTTGCTGTTGTTGAAGATCAGCAATAGCTCTTACCATCTCATTATTGATCCTGTCTGCCTGGCTTGCCGCGAATAACTCATCCAGCTTGTTGATCTGTCCGGCCTCGAAACTCCTGGCTGCCGCAGCTTTAATATCTTTATAAATGCTGTCCTGGTACTTGAGCTGCACTAATCGCTCGTTCAAGTATTGCAACTGGAGGTACGCCGTCCTTACAAGTCTTTTTATTTGAAGCGCATTGAAGCTTACCGATGTTTCAGCCAGCCTAACCCTTGCCTGCTGCAATTGTTTTCTTGCACCGTAAAGGGTTGGCCAGTCGAACTGTTGTTGAACACCCGCAATAAGCGGCTCATAAGGAGACTTTTCCAGGGTCAGCTGCGGATTTGCAATTCCTCCTGCGCCGCGTAATAGTTGCTGTTGCTGTGTTAATGTAAGGTTTGCAACATTGGTATTACGCGCATTTTTCAGTGCCTGCTCCACCGCTTCATTTTCCGACAGCGTTCGCTGGCCGGAAGCTGAAGCAACTATGACAACCATCATCAGTAAAATTGAACTCCGTTTGAACATATCATTCTGAGTTAATGTAATGGGATTCTAAGCCTTGTTGATTGACACAAGGGTACTTTCCGCGCAGGTTGCGGTTCTTTACATTATCAGATCCGGAATGAGTGGATAGAAATTCTTATGTCCCTGAAAATAGGTGGATGATCGGAGCGGACATAATAGTGGTTCGAAGGAACATCTTCGATGGTGAAAGATTGTATTATGTATGAAGCGACAATGCTAAATGTTGTGTGGTTGGGAGCATTGATTTTAATGGTAGGAGAAGGACTCTTATCAGATAAATTGAATTTAAGCACCTCGTCTTTACAGCAGTCATGTGTGTTTACAGGGGACGTGTTAGCCGTTGTTTCATGTTCCACGCCACCACAATCATGGTCCGCTTCGTTTTTAAGGGAGCTTGCATCCTGCTTGTGATGTTTGGTATTATATCCTAAGTCAACTCCTATGGAGCATGCAAAGCCAAGCAGGGTATTCATAGAAAATACCACCAGCAGGAAAAGCGCTTTGATTCGTATGGTGATCTTGCTTTGCATTTTTTAGATACTGCAAAAGTATAGGATTAGGTAAACAATGGTTTTATAAAATTCCGGATTAGATTTACATAATTTTCGAAACCTGAGCACTTTATATCTGTCCATATGGCTGATAACCAAATATATGCGATACTTATTTCCTGGTCAAGTTTTTAAGGCATTATTATAACAGCAACCGGGACTGTACTATTTACGCCAATCCTTTTTGAAGAAGGAAGCAGTTATTTAGAATAGATTTCACCCAATTCATATGCGCAAACCGACCTCTAATAATTCAAAAAAATAAGCCGGTAATAAAACCGCAGTTTTAACTTTCTTTGATGCCGTGATTAATCGAATGCTTCAGCCTTGAAGCCCGCTTTATTAACGGCTTCTAAAACAGTCTTTGAATCAACACCATCAGCAACTATCGTAAGGATTTTATCAGGGTTCTCAACATCCACATTCCAGTTTTGTTCACCAACTGTATTGTTCAGCTCGGGCGTTACTTTGGCAACGCAGCCAGTGCATTTAATGTTTGTTTTAAATTTTAATGTTTCCATTGTCTCGCATTTAGTAGTAGCGTAAAATTACCCCGGCTGGCCGACTGTTATAAAATTCTGCCTGAGTTTTATATAATTTTCGAACCGGCGGCGTGAACCCGGTTTATTTGAATTGCTTAATCTGAATTATGGCTATTAATGCGCCGATACCGCTTATTGTCGCAGCAGCAGCGAATGCTGCCTTAAAACCGACGTTTAATGCTATTGGCTGTTGAACGCCATCGACAATTGACGATTGCGTAACAATTCCGGCGATCACTACAACAACCGCCAGCCCAACCGCGGATCCGATCTGATAACTTGTATTCACAATACCTGATGCCAGGCCGGTTTCCTGTGGCTTTGCACCAGACATAGCGGCGATGGTACCGGGAATATATGCAAGCGACATACCTATCGCACCTAAAAGAGATGCCGGTAATACATTTGCAAGGAAACTACCATTTACCGGAACAAAGCTGAACACTATCAATGAAACTGTAAGGAAGATTAAGCCTGCAACAAGATTAGCTTTATATCCAAACTTTTGCACAAACTTACCTGTAAAACCAACCATAAGTACCATGATTGTAATGGTCATAGGCAACAATGCCAGACCGCTATTGAATGCGGAATACTGTAAAGTTTGCTGTAAATACAAATTCAGAAAGAACCAAAGAGGTATCCACGCGGCTGCAAGCAAACCAATGACCAGGTTACCTACCGACAGGTTTGGTGTTTTGAAGATTGACAAAGGAAGTAGTGGATGAACCTTTTTCGCCTGCAAAACAATGAATGCGATAAACAGACCAATTGCTACAACACCCCAAGATAGTGAACGCGTTATGTCAGCGCTGTCAAACGAAACGATTGCATACACAATCAGTATAAGTGATGCTGTTGCCAGCACAGCTCCCAGATAATCCAATTTGATCTTACTTTTCAATCCTGGTACCAAATAATTTTTACCAAAAGAAAGCACCATCAACGCAATTGGAATATTGATGAAGAACGCCCATCTCCATGAAAGCCATTCGGTGATCACCCCGCCAAGAAAAACACCAGCAGACCCACCGGCTGCCGCCGAAGCGTCCCAAAAGCCAAACGCTTTATTCAATTCCCTGGGATCGGTAAATGTTATCATCAATAAGGTCATTGATGCAGGAGCTATCAATGCAGATCCAAACCCCTGCAATGCGCGGCCAACATTCAACGGTCCGGCCGACCCAGGATTGCCGTTTTAATCGTCAGCCTCTCCGCAGGCACAGTTATAAAATTCGCACAACTTACGTGGCTTAGCTGAAGCATTCAGATTGCAAGTGGACTTGCGCCTTTATTTGTTGGATATTACTACAGTTTTTATTACGCTGCAATGAGCGGTTTATTTGGCGCGATGGAGGGACAAGTTTCAAATTTTGGCGTGAGAGACTTGTTGAAGATCAAGTTCTTTCTAATAAAAAGGTCTTTTTAAAAAAGAAGAGGACAGTTTTGCAACTGCCCTCAACTACAAGAAATTAATCCGGAAAACGAAATAAAAAATCAAACGTTCAATAAAAATTAAAACTAATAAAAGTGAAAATCTAAATAAAACTGATTGAAAAAATAAAACGAAAAGAGGATTAACTGCTTGCCCTGCAAACTTAAGATCACGTTGCCAGATTACCTAATTTTTTTCCGTCCGCTAAAAAAAAATCACCTACGGTAAAGCTCGGTAGGCAAAGGCGGAGCGGCAAATATACCTCTCGGGTGATCGCTAAATATTTGCTGGTAAACTATTGATTTCGTGTGATTTCGGCAATGACTCGCTGAATGGAGGCAACTTGTTATTGTTGTGGCTGCAATTGCTGGTTCGATCATTAAAAATTCCCGTGCTAAACGATCTGCAATTGAGTGGCTGTATGCACTAAGGTGGCGGTATTCTTTGCAGAAAACTTGACCAGTAAACTTTTTCTGTGCGTGTCAACCGTAGTAGCGGCAATAAATAGTTTAGCCGCAATCTCGTTGTTAGTCATTCCTTGTGCAATGAGCGCAAGCACTTCCAACTCCCTTCGGGTAAGCATCGGTATGTTTTTCTTAGGCTGCTGGCGCATGGTGGTCGCGGCTTCATGTGTTAGATAGGTTTTGCCACGCATAACAGCAGCAATAGCGGCCATCAACTCAGTACTGCCCGCATTTTTAAGCAGGTAGCCGGACGCACCGTTCTCCATCATTTTTTGAATAAAGCTCTGTTGGTTAAATGTACTTAGCCCCAGGATAAAAATACCGGGATACAAATCTTTAATCTGTTTGCAAAGGTCGATACCGCTCTGGTCAGGCAGGCTGATGTCCATGAACAATACATCCGGCTGGCGGCTTTTTAAAAAAGCTAGGCAACTTTCCGCATTGGTGGCATGGCCCATCCACTCAATACCTGCTTCCTGCTGCAGCAAGGAGTAAATGCCTTCAATCACCATGTAGTGATCGTCTACAATAAACAGTTTCACTTTTGCATTCATAGCTGTTTTTTTGAATACTACTCAGGAATAACCAAATGCACTGAAGTACCCTGGCCCTGCTTTGAATCTACATCCCACTTTCCTTTCAGAAATTCAATGCGGTTCTGGATATTTCCCCAGCCAATGCCTTTCGATTGCTTTAATATGGCCGGCTCAAAGCCTTTGCCATCATCTTCAACCGTTACGACCATTTGGCCGTTATTATAAGCCAACTGCACCAGGGCACTTTTTGCAGACGCATGTTTGATAATATTGTTCAGCAACTCCTGTACAATGCGGTACACGGTTACAGCTCTTGTTTGCTCAATAGTCATGTCATCCGTTCCAATAGACTCGTAGGTTACATTTAAAGCACCGCTTTGATTAAGGTCGTTGCAGAAATCCCGAAAGGCTGTATCCAATCCAAACTTCACCAATGCCTCGGGCATCATATTATGCGCCACCCTTCTCATCTCTGCTATGCTGCTGTCCAGCATGTCAATGCTCCGCTCGAACGTCTGGGCATTACCGGGGGTCATGATCAGATTCCCTTTCATAGTATTTAATGAATATTTTATGCCTGACAACATTCCTCCCAAACCATCATGAAGGTCCTTTGCCAGGCGGGTCCTTTCTTGCTCCTCGCCTTTTAATACCGCTTCTGTTGCCGCCAACTGTTTTTCAGTTTCCAGTTCGTTGATGCGTTGCTGCTGGAGGCGTCTTCGATGGCGGTAATTGATATAGCCGAGCAGGGAAATAATGAAGATGGTCGCAACACTTCCGATCAGGATATAGTTCAGGATATCCTTTCGGAACAACTGTGCCTGCTGAAGTTTTATTTGGCTATCCTTCTGTTCTGTTTCATACCGCGCCCGCCATCCGGCCTCACGTTGCTTTACGGATTCATTGAATACGTTTTCCTCTACTTTGTTTCGCTGGAATTCATATTCAAGGCCTTTATTGAATTCTTTTTTCGCAAATGCGATGCGGGCCAGCGTGCCCAATGCTTCTATTTCGCCGTCATCAAAGCTTTGCTTGTCTGCAATGTCCATTGCCATTTTTGCCAATTGTTCAGCTTTATCATAGTCGCCTTTAGCTAAATAGTAGTGGGCTAAGATGGTGTTAGCGCTCATCAGGGTGGCGCTATCGGGAAACCGTTTTTGTATCTGCAGCACTTTGAAAGCATTGTTGCCTGCTTCTTCAAAACGTCCTTCACGCAATAATATATCAGACAGGTTGTTTAACAGCATTGCCTCAACCTGCTGATAGCCTATTTTCCTGGTTACTTCCAATCCTTCTGCATAAACCTGCTTTGCATCGTTAAGCCGGTTGAGCTCCACATAATTTAAGCCGAGGTTATTCAACGATGTTGCCAGGTGTTCCATGTTCTGGTGTTTCCTGGCAATCGCTACCGCTTTTTCGCCATATTGCACCGCCTTGTCGTATTGGGTCATGCTCATGTAAAGCGATTGCAGCCCATCGTTCAAAACGCCTTCTACGTTTCCATAGCCTTTGCCATCAAGCAGCCTTGCCCCTTCCAGCGTATACTGCAAGGCGCTGTCCAGATCCTGCTTGAAACGATGCGACACACCAATGTTAAAGTATGCCACTCCTATACCGAAAGAATCCTTTTTCTGCTTTGCCATTTCCAGCACTATCCTGTTAACATAAATGGATGAATCGAACTTTGACTGGTATGAATAGATATAAGCATAGTGCCGGTAGGCTTTCATAATGCCTTGCGTGTAATTTAAATTACGGCTAAGCTGCATGGCCTGGCCTATGTATGGGCGGGCTTTTTCCAGGTCAGTCACCTCATATTCATCAGCAACCGACAACAGCAGCAATACTTTATTGGTATCTGCCTTTGCAATGGACAGCTTACTTAGTAAACTATCCAGACGCTTTGTGTCCTGCGCCCTTAGAGAGATTACAATTAAACATGCTATATAAGCCAGTAATAACCGCATGCGGTAATTTCCTTTGAAGGTACAACATAAGGTATCCAAAAACGGTTAGGCATCCCTGTTTTCCATGATTTATTATCGATCAAAATCCTGTTTTTCCGGGATTTTATTCAACACATAACCAACCTATGTTTACATCACTGAAACGAATTGTCATGAAAAAAACTTTTCTCCTGGTCATAGTCCTCGTGACGGCAGTTGCTGCATTTACGCAGCCCAAACCGAAACCCAAAGAGAAGCCGCCTACCCAAAAAGAAATAGCTGAAATGATGAAAGAAATGCAGGCAGCGATGGACGAATTGAGCCCGGAAGATAAAAAGATGATGGACAGCATGGGTATTAAAATGCCCGATGTAAAAACTATTCAGAAAAACATTTCCGGCATAAGTGATGCACAGCTCAAAAAAGCTTTTGAAGACGAATACAGGGTGGTGCCGCTAAAGGACCGGGAACGCATCGCTTCCATTTCAAAAGCGCCTGTAACCCCGGCCACATTAACTGCTTACCTGCAAGCGGCTTACGAAAGGCTAAACGCCCAACTCAAACCCCGCGAATTTGGCGGCGACCAGGTTTACGCGGCGGTCAAAGAAAAATACCAAACCCCAACTGCCGTTGGCAATGCAGCTGTTGGCTGCTGGATGATGGGAAAACCCAGGCTTGCATTGTACCTTGCGAACCGGGCTTGCAAAGACGATCCCGCGGATGCCGACAACCTGAATAACTTCGCTGCGTTTTTAACTATGGGCGGGGCAGAGGAATTAGCCATTCCCTTGCTGAACCATTTAAATAAACAATTTCCTCAAAACAGCACCATTCTTAATAACCTTGGCCAGGCATGGTTTGGCCTGGGCGATGTTGACAAAGCAGGAAAATACCTGGACAGCACCATTCGCATATATGCTTATCATCCACAGGCTAATCTTACCAAATCACTGATCGATGAAAGCAAGGGCAATATGCAGGCAGCCATTGAAGCCGTTAAGCGAAGTATTGCGGAAGCCTACAGCATAGAAAAAGAGAACCGGTTGAGCAAGATGAATTACAAATTGAAAACAGAAGATATTACGTGGAACAAACCCATGCCGCAGGATCCGTTGGGCCTGGAAAAATTCAACTGGCCTGCCTATCCCGTAACTGTTGCAGAAAGCGAACTGCTGGAGGCTGAATGGAAGGCTTTCAAGAAAAAATGCAGTGATGACATAGCTGAACTGGAACAGCAAAAGAACGCGCTGGAGCAGCAAGTGACGAAGGCGAAGGAATTGCTCGCAAAGCAATTGATGGAGGCAGGCCCAAAAGGCCTGGTGATCGATCCTATGCCACGATTCGCTTACAAGGCCATGGCCAAGCTGGGCTACATGGTCAATGACAAAGACGGGCACATGGCGTACGCTTACCAAGAAAAGCTGGAAGCTTTAGCCGATGCAAACATACAAGCGGCAAGATTTGATGAAACGCTGTTGGCCCGGCTTAGGGAACTTGAAAAAATATATGAAGACCAGTTCGGGGAAGGCAAGGCCAACCCGTTTGGCGCCGCCTGCGCCGATGACACAAGGGCAAAAGATAACTATCTGAATGCAGCAAATTCAGTTTTACGGGAAACCTTCAACGACTTTATCGGTTTCATGCGCAGAAAAATTAATGACGAAGCGTACTACTACCAATACACCATGTGGCCGGAGGAATTTGAACTTGCAAAACTGAATGCTAAGCTCATGTGGCTTAATTTGATCAGCAGCCAGAACGTGAAGTTCAAAAACAAAAGCCCCTGGTGCAACAGTGGAAACAAGGCGGAAGGAAAGCCTTTCAAGCTTTCGAAATTCGATGACCTGCATTGCAGGTACAAGGATACGCTGTACATACCCCTGGGAATGATCACCAGCAGTTGCAGCAAGCTGACCGGCAAGTTAGACCTAGATTTTGTAAAGCTGGGCATGACAACCAAACAAGGTGACCGGGACGATGAATCCTTTATGGATCAATTCCAGAATTGCAGCATCGAGATCGGCATAAAGAAAAAAGCAAGCATTGGGGAAGGCCCCTTAAAAGCAGAAGCAAAAGTTGGCGTATCAGCCTTTGTTGAGATTGACAAAACAGGCATAACCGATGCCGGCGTAAAAGCAGTTGCGGATCTGCAGGTTGGGACGAACGTAGTTAGGGAAAACGGGGTCAAAATAGAACCTGTAAAGGACATGAGCACATTGGGCCCAAGTGCCGGGGACCAATCGGTTACCATTATCGGAACGGAAGCTAAAATATCCGTGCTGAGCGGGTTCACGGTTTCCGGCAGGGGCGTTTTAAAAGGAATGAAAAAATAACTGTTATGAAACATACAACTGTACTTGCTTGCCTCTTGCTTTTTTGTATCACTGCCCATACCCAGGTTTACAGGGAGCGGATAGGTTTTGAGCTGGAAAGCATCGCGGATATAGACATTGGGTGGATCAAAGTGTATAAATACCCAACACCGCCCAAAAGTGCGACCGTTGGCAACAGAACATACAGCTCAGTGCAAATAGGTTACGTGCAACAATTGATACAATGGATGCAACAGTCTTACCTGCCGAAAGGTTGCCTGGGAGATGCAGCGTACTACGTGAACCAGGCCCCGAAATTCAGCGGCACCAACAGCAGGTTGGGCAATGCTGTAAATACCCATCTCCAGGCGCTGCCGCACCTGTATGGCGCATACACAAAAATGTATATGTTCCTGAAAAAAGATGCGGCGGGAAAATTTGCGCCGCAAAACAACTTCGCGGAATATTGGAACATTGAAGCTAATGGCCTTCAGCACATAAGCGAGCCGGTAAGCTTTATTTCAAGCCCCGAAGAATACTATTTTATTCTGCCCGATTTCAAAGCCCATTCCAAAGGTTACCAGGATGAACATAAACCAGCAAGCGATTTTAAGGAATTTGATGATCATAAGAATATTGCAGCCTACAAACATTTTTATATCCCGCCAAAGGTAATTAACGACAATCCGCATTATGTAGTGATCATGACTAAAAACAATGAGCTGCCTTTTGAGAAAATAACCATCGGCGAATTTTTTACGCAGGTAGAAAAGCAACTTCCATTTTGGCAAAGCATAGATCCCGTACCCACCGGGACATATGCAGTGGCACAAAAGAACCTGGCAAGGTTGAAGGAAAAATATAAAAGCAAATGGAATGAGCCTGCAAACATGAAGCTCAGCAGTACTCAGATTTCCTTGTATACTTTTGTAAATGCAGTAGAAGGCCAAAACGATCTATTCGATAACAAGGACATTTACGGGAATGAATCTTCGATACCTGCCTTTCCTGTTTTGAAAGTGAAAAAAGCAGCCCGCGAGCTTTGCAAAACAGATAGACCGCAATGGCTGGTCATCCGCTGGACGATGGGCATGCCTAACAAGCGCTTTAACATTCACATGCACGAATCGATACTCAACAAATTCAATTTTGAGTACGTTTATAATTTCTTCTTTTATCCTGAAAAAATAAAGGGAAAACCTTATCGGCCACTCCCTTAAAATCCTGCTTTTACAGGATATACTTCGGCCTTGCGCTGGTGTATGTTTACAACGCAAAAAAATCAAGAAAAATGAAAAAAGCTACGCTATTCTATTCTGCATTGCTGCTGCTTATTGCGAATGCCAACGGGCAATTAAAAGTAATGCAATCAAAGGATCAGCCGGTTACCCTTAAGCCGAACAATACATTAGCCTCCAGGAAAATGCCGGACCAATTTGTGCAACCGGGAGCTTTTGCAGGAACCACCCCCGTAATTCCCGCACCTGCCGACCCACTTAAAAACAACGTTAGCCTATTCAGGAATACGGCGCCGAATGCATATTCCGATGACCCCAACACCAAATACATTTGCCTTGACGTAATGAAAGAAGGAAAAGACCGGTTATTGGTTTTCACGCCCAGGAATATTAATTCACAGGTAAAGATCGGCAGGAACAATGCGGGTGCGATAGGCCAAATGGGCAGCTACTCCATACACAGCGACTTAAAATATACCGATGAACTGCTTACCGGCAACTTCTCGGAAGAATGGGGCGCTTCTGTTGTAGTGGTTGACAGGCGTTCAAACCAATTTTGGCGTTACCGCCACGACCCTACAAGCGGCATTCAATTCGTAAATCCGTATGGCATGTTAGTTAACTGGGCTCCGGCCGACCGATACCTTTCCGGTGACTTCAACGGCGATGGAAAAACTGATTTACTGGGTTGGAATCATGCCAGCAATCAGTTCCAGGTAGCGCTGTACGCAAAATCTGCTACCCCCGGCATGCCGCCCATATTTTCACCCGCAGGTGTTTGGCTTTTCGGCTGGGCCCAGGCAAATGACATGAACATTGTTACGGGCGACTTCAATGGCGACCGAAAAGACGATATAGCGCTGGTCCATCAGCCAACAGGCGAGTGGCGGGTGGCATTAAGTACGGGAACCGCGTTCCAGGGCTCCACCGGATATTCAGCAGGTGTTTGGCTAAAACCCTGGGCCGTGGGCACACACCATAAAATAGCGGCGCTGGATGTAAACAATGATGGCAAATGCGACCTGGTGGAATACAATTATCACGACAAAAGCTTCCAGGCTGTGCTTAGCAATGGCCAGTATTTCGATTACAGCTTCAAAAGAGAATACATCGGCAATACCATAACCGCTCTTAAGCAGCAAGTGGCGATTGGAAAGTTTGAAGGCAATTGCATGGTTGTGGTAAGCCACGAACTTCCTCCTGATGCTAACTATCTGCATCCCCGGCCTACGGCGAGCGTTTACATAACAAGTTACAGACGTTAGCCGGCACTTAAAAGGTTTGCAACCGCATAAACATAAATACCATGAAAGCATTTGTCTTTTTGTTACTGATGGCTTGCTCGTTGTCGCCATGTGCCCAGCAGCAGACCTACGATCTCATTACCTTTACCCCGCCCGCAGGCTGGAAAAAAGGAGATCTTAAAAATGTAATAAGCTTTTCCACCACCAACAATACCACACGCGCCTGGGCGCAAATCGGCATCATAAAAAGCACAACCAGCAAAGGTTCTGTTGAAGCCGATTTTGAAAGTGAATGGAAAGAGTTGATCATAAAACCTTACCAGCAGTTTGGCGTATCGGAACAGCCGCTCGGCATTGACACGCAAACCTTCAATGGCTGGAAGCTGTGGACCGGCCTGGGGAAATTTGTTTTTAACAACGATACGGCCACGGTATTGCTCAATACGTTCAGTAACGGGCAACGCTGCGCGAGCTTCACCCTGATGAGCAACACTACAGCGTATGGTACAACGCTGGATGAATTTGTGGCCTCTATCAGCCTGCCGACTGCAAATGCGCAGGTTGAAAACACTACCACCAATGTTACTACAACTGCCTCCACTCCCGGCTTATTTCAATTCAGCACCACCAACTTCGATGATGGGTGGACCAGCGTGGCAAAAGAAGACTGGGTCGAAACAACTAAAGGAAACACCAAAGTGTTCATCCATTACCCAAAAGAAGGAACGATATTTCCAGCCGATCCGGAACCTCTTACCACGGCCGCATGGAATATTTTAGTAGCGCCGCGATACAGCAATCTCAGAAATTATAAGACAGCTTACATTTCTACGTACAACAGGCCATATCTTGGCATGGGCACCGCTACAGAGATTGCGAGTGGCAAAGAAGTTTTTATTGTCCTTTACCGGCAGGGACAAACCGGCTGGCTTGAATTTGTTACCGACGACAAGAACAGCTTCATCCGTGAATTCAAATTTGATCCTGAAACCATCCAGTGGGACAGTGAAACCGACCTGCTGAAACCACTGGAAAAAATGGTGAATTATAACAAATTCGCAATCGCTGAATCCGACCTTACAGGCACTTGGACCAGTGATTTCACCGGCGTGCAACAACTCTATAACGTATACACCGGCAATTATGCCGGCATGAATATTCATCAATCCAACGAAGAGTTTGTTTTTAACGCAAATAACTCGTACGAATGGAACTTACTGGTGGTAAGCGGCATGGTAGGCAATTCTAAGTTTGACCAGGTGAAATCTTCCGGTAAATTCTCTGTGCTCAATAACTGGCAGCTGCATTTTTCAAAGATTGAATCCGGGGCCAAAACATACCATGCACACTGGTCGTGCATTAAAGGAGCCCGGCTATTGCACTTGCTGGACGCAAAAAGCCCCGGCAGCGGGATGTATAAAGTGTACGGAAAAAGATAATAAACATTTGTTGTACCCGTATTGTAACTTATGATGTTTCAATAAAGCGCAGGAATTTAATTTAAACTTCATTAATGAGGTAGTTTTTCGCGGAAGTAACCATATACCCAGGTGCCTGCTATTGCGCTTAATAAAACCACGCTTACAACAAGTGCGCCTGCGCCGATCTGCGCAAAAATGGGACCCGGACAAGCGCCGGTCATTCCCCATCCCAGGCCGAAAATGACACCGCCGATTATCTGACCTTTATTGGATTTTTTGGGGTGAAATTGTATTGCTTCGCCATGTATGGTTTTGATGTTGAACTTTTTTATTAACCAAACGGAGATGATACCTACTATAACGGCTGTTCCCAATACACCATACATGTGAAAGCTTTGCAAACGGAACATCTCTTGCATTCTGAACCACGAGATGATTTCCGCTTTCACGAATACCACGCCGAAAATTATCCCAACTGCCAGGTATTTTAAATTATACCACCAGGGATGCTTCAACACGGTTTCGTTTATGCAGATCGTATCCAGTGAACGCACTTCATAATCATTAGCGTCCAGGTTTGAAACAAATGTTTTTTCAGTGTCCGGTATGTGCTGCATGGGGTGAGGTGTGTGATGGTTTGCCATTTGGAGTTACAATTTTAAAATGAAAGGGAGAATAAGGTTTGCCATGATAAAGCCGCCCGCCATGAAGCTCGTAGTTGCAATAAGCGAAGGAAGCTGCAGGTTACTTAAACCCATGATAGAATGCCCGCTGGTGCAACCCCCCGCGTATCTTGTTCCAAAGCCCACCAAGAAGCCGCCCCCAATTAGAAGAACCAGGCCTCTTAGCGAAAGCAAGCTTTCCCAACTGAATATTTCTGACGGCAATAACCCTTTGGTGTCGGCGATACCATAGTCTTCAAGCTCCGACGCCAGCGCAGGAGCTATTTGCATATCATTGGGGTTAGCTAAATATTGTGAGGCAAGGAAGGCGCCGACCAGGATACCTGCAACAAAGAACAGGTTCCAGATCTCCTTTTTCCAGTCATATTTAAAAAATTTGATGTTGGCGGGAAAGCATGCGGCACACGCGTGGCGAAAATTTGCTGAAATACCAAAGTGCTTGTTTCCCAAAATCAAAAGCGCCGGTACAATTAAACCGATTACCGAGCCTGCCACATACCAGGACCAGGGTTGTCTTACTACTTCCATGATGATCTTTTTATTTTATTATTACTGCCTCAGGATTTCACGAACAATAACATAAACACCAATAAGCAAAACTAATCAACCAAAAGCAGCTTTCAGCTTATCACCTTCAATCTTCCTGCTTAACATTCCATCAACAAATACCCCGGTAATGGGAATGATTGAAATACAGATCAGCATCAGACCCCAGTTGATATTATACTGCCCTGTATAGCTGGCAAAGCTGTAAGGCTATTCAAATGCTACGATATGCAGAGAAGTTCCCATTGCCATTTTCATAGGAAGCCGGAGCCGCAGCAACCAGAACAGGTATCAGCAGAAACCCGCCGCCTGCACCCAGAAAAACTGGTAACCAATCCAATACCGATGCCATACAATGGCAATCTGTAGAAACTTCTGCTTTTCTGGAGTTTGTATGCTGCGCTCCTTTGTGTCTTTTATCATGAATACGGATGATACCTCCAACCTTTCATCCATGTTGCCAAAGGCAATGGCGTCAATTGTTTTCAACAGTTCTTCAAACCGGTCTCTATAAGACGTTATGACGGAAGTGTGCCATCTTTTATATTTGCTCATCCATTTTTCCATGTATTCGAAAGGGATGATTAACAAAGTGGCCGTGTGTTGAACATCACTTGGATGCGGGAGGAGTCTGATAAAGATCATGATGTGCCGGAAAGCCCTAACTTACAATAGCAGAAGTATACTTTGTACGTATGAAAAGAAACAATACCATCACAATTCTTGTAATTTCCATTATTATACTTGCAGTGGCGGCCACAACCATGGGCATTTTCTCGACTGACGGGACAGGGCCATATAAATTCAATACAATCAGGGGCAAAACGATAATGGTTTATGGGAAAGGCCTTTACAAGCATATGTCAGCGGAGGTTGCTCCGCAAGGAATTGCACAGGACTATATTACATTATTCGCCGGTGTGCCATTACTCATTATTGCGCTTTTTATCGCACGCAAAGGGTCTGTGAAGGGAATGTATTTACTTGCCGGCACTTTAGGCTATTTTTTAGTAACGTACTTGTTTTACACAGCCATGGGAATGTACAATAAAATGTTCTTAGTGTACATAGCACTGATGGGTACGTCCTTTTATGCTTTTATACTTACAATACTTCACTTCAACTTAAATGAACTAAAGAATATATTCAAGCAGCACACACCAGTGAAAACAGTAGGTGGCTTCCTTATCTTCACGTCGATTTGTATTGCATTGCTCTGGCTGGGCATTATAGTTCCACCATTGTTAGATGGAACCATTATTCCTGGCCAGGTAGAACATTATACCACCTTGATAGTGCAAGGCTTGGACTTGGGTATCCTATTGCCTGCTGCATTTATTTCCGGAATTTTATTAGTCCGAAAGAAACCTTCAGGTTATTTATTCGGCCCAGTCTATTTCGTTTTTCTGTCGTTACTGATGATGGCCTTGACTGCAAAAGTTATTGCAATGAAGGTTTTAGGTTATAATGTTATTCCCGTAATCTTTATCATTCCTACTTTTAGTATTTTAACCCTGATTTGTGCTTTTATTCTTTTGAAAAACATCGAGGTCAAAAATGATAGACCTCAGTTCCGATCGGAAAGCGCGTAACCTTGTCAGTGCGAATGGGGTCAACCCTACAGGGAATTGAGGACAGATTGACCAAAAATCAATCAGACAAGCTGATCTGACACCCTATAACCGGTATAAAAATTCTATCAACGGTCACCCATTTGTGATGCACCTTTCTTAAATTCATATGCCAATTAATAATTATGAAAAAATTGATCGTTTTTCTGGTGCCGGTGATGGCATCAATTACTGCTTTTGCTCAGATAGATGCGGGTCTTTTCAGATATCCAGATGTGTCTGCGACAGATATTGTGTTTACTTACGCTAATGATCTGTGGATAATTCCAAAGACAGGAGGTACTGCTGTAAAACTCAGTTCACCTGCCGGAGTAGAGAGCTTTCCAAAATTTTCCCCTGACGGAAAGAAGGTTGCCTTCACCGGCAACTACGATGGCAATGCGGATGCCTATGTTATCCCCACCAGCGGGGGTGTGCCGGTACGCCTTACCAGCCATGGTTATCCTGACCGGGTGGTAGATTGGACCATTGATGGCAGTAAAGTTTTATTCGCTTCCAGCCGCGAAAGCGGAAAAGCAAGGTTCAATCAGTTCTATACTGTATCTCCGGCAGGCGGGCCTGCTGACAAGCTGCCGCTGGCATATGCCGAATACAGCTCGTTTTCTCCCGACGGAAAGAAAATTGCAGTGGTTATCAGATCGGAACGCCTGCGGAACTGGAAGCGCTATCGGGGCGGCAATGCTGCGGATATTCATATTTACGATTTTGCCAATAAAACATCGGAGAATATTTCTTCCGGGGATGATGCACCGTACGATTTTCCAATGTGGCGCAGCGGTTCCATTTATTTTCTTTCTGACAGAGGCCCCGAGCAACGCGCCAATATCTGGAAATATGATGTAGCCAATAAAGCACTGACGCAGATAACTAAATACACTGACTATGATGTTCATTTCCCATCGCAGGGACCTGAAGACATTGTATATGAAGCCGGGGGTAAACTATACATACTTCCATTTGCTACGCTACAGCCTAAAGTGGTTAATGTGAATCTTGTGACTGATAAGGCCCTGCTGAAGCCGCGGTTGGAATCGGCAGAAAGACATATTCAGTCGGTGGCATTGAGTCCGGATGGAAACAGGGCTTTACTTCAAGCCCGGGGCAATATTTTCTCCGTTCCTGCTGAACACGGATTTGTAAAAGATCTGACACACACTTCAGGGGTTGCTGAGCGTTACCCCGCGTGGTCGCCGGACGGCAGGTCCATTGCTTATTGGAGCGATAAATCGGGCGAGTATGAATTATATATCAGACAAGTTGATGACGAAGGTTCAGAACGAAAAGTAACGAACTATGGTCCAGGTTTCAGGTACACTCCCTATTGGTCGCCCGACAGCAGAAAGATTGCTTTTATAGATAAAGCCATGAAAATTCAGGTAGTGGATGTTATTTCCGGCCAAACCATACAGATTGACAAGGGCCTGCGTATGATGCACGGTCCTTTGAATGGCTTCACAGTACGGTGGTCCCCGGACAGTCGTTACCTCACCTATAACAGAGATTTGGATAATTACCAGCAGGCTGTGTTCATATATGATTACAACAATAAAAAGCTGCACCAGGTTACATCGGGCTTTTATAGTTCTTTCAGTCCTGTATTCGATCCGGAAGGCAAATATCTGTACCTGTTAACATCACGGTCTTTTCAACCCATATACAGCAGCATTGATAATTCATTCATTTATGCAAACTCAGGCCAGGTTGCTGCTATTGCGCTGTTGAAAACCACTCCATCACTGTTGGTGCCGAAGAATGATACTGTTGCGCTGAAGCTGGATGCACCGGCAAAAAAAGAAGAATTGATCAGTAAAGCAGAGAAAGAGCGAAAGGATACAGCTTTAAAGGTAAAGCCATTGCCTTCGGCAAATAATGTTCTGATTGATTTTGACGGGCTTGAGCAAAGAATGGTGATACTGCCATTAGCGGCGGGCAACTATGCCCAACTGAATGCTGCAAAAGGTAAGCTCATTTACATGAAATACCTCAACGCCGGCACACCAGGTCCGGGAGCTATCAAATACTTCGATATTGATAAGCGTGAAGAAAAGACGATCCTTGATAATGCCAATGGTTACCTGCTGTCGGACAATAAAGGAAAAATACTGGCTGTACGGCCGAATTTTCAGTATGCAATAATTCAGCCTGCAGAGAACCAAAAATTTGAAAAGCCTTTGCGTGTGGCAGAAATGCAAACCATGGTAGATCCTGCTGCAGAATGGAAACAAATATATATGGATGCATGGCGTATTCAGAGAGACTATTTCTACGATCCCAACATGCACGGCGTGGACTGGAACCAGGTTCGGGACCGGTATGCGAAAATGCTGGAAGGGGCCACCACGCGTGAAGAAGCCAATTTTGTAATTGGTGAAATGATAGGCGAATTAAATGCATCCCACACATACTTTAGTGGTGGCGACCTGGAGCGGTCCAAAACACAGAACACAGGATACCTTGGAGTAGATTATGAACCAGATGGCGAATATTATAAGATCAAAAAAATTATTCGGGGCGCAGCGTATGACGCCGAAGCCCGCTCGCCACTTGATATCTCGGGGATAGATGCAAAGGAAGGAATGTACATACTGGCGGTGAATGGCCTACCCTTAACCACAGCGCAGGATCCTTATGCAGCCTTTGAAGGCCTGGCCGGTAAAGCTGTTGAGATTACTTATAACACCAAACCTTCGTTCAGTGGAGCAAAAACAGTAACTGTACAATTATTGGGGGATGAGTACCGTTTACGGCATCTTGCCTGGATCAACGAGATGGCTAAAAAAGTTTCGGAAGCTACCAATGACGAAATAGGTTACATCTATGTGCCCAGCACTGGCGTTGAGGGTCAAAATGAACTGATCAGGCAGTTCAATGCACAATGGCAGAAAAAAGGATTGATCATAGATGAGCGGTTCAATGATGGGGGGCAAATACCTGACCGCTTTATTGAAATACTCAATCGTGATCCGCTTGCTTCATGGGCTATCAGGGATGGCAGCCCCTGGCCCTGGCCACCCTATGCGCATTTTGGACCGAAGGTAATGCTGATGAATGGGTGGAGCGGATCCGGTGGTGATGCTTTCCCTGACTATTTCCGTAGAAAAGGACTGGGCCCGCTAATCGGAACACGTACCTGGGGTGGATTGATTGGCATTTCGGGCACGCCTCCACTTATAGATGGTGGTAATGTAACAGCTCCCAGCTTTCGCATGTATAATCCAGATGGTACGTGGTTCAGGGAAGGTCATGGAGTAGATCCGGATATACCTGTAGATGAAAATTTAGGTGCAATGGCACGTGGTGTGGACCCTCAACTGGAAAGAGCAATTGAGGAAATAAAAACCTTGTTGAAAAAGAAAGAATATAAAAGACCGGAAGCACCAAAGGTGGAAAAGAGAGGTTTTTAGATGTGTGCGGGTTGTTGCTAAACTGAATCAAACCCTGGTTGTCATTCTGTTTGCAGAATAACAACCAGGGTTAATAAGTCTTCTTCCAACCAGCATTTGCAAGATGGCTGCTAAGGGAAATTGATAGATTTGACCGTGACGTCAGGTACTCGCCGTTAAAAAAGTAGAGATATTTAGGGCCTGTTATTTCAGAATTCCAAGGTATAGGCGTGAGCCTTCGCAACCCGGAAAAATTATTCGTTACTCCATTGCGAAATATCTGCAACTATACCAAGGTTTAGGAGTCGCAACAATACAAAAGAAAGCTGACACATCGGCTCTTTACGATGCGGTTAAGGGATTAGGCTAAACGCCCTATTATAAAGGTCAAACCAACTGATCATTAGGCCGGTTGAATGAATCTGTTTGGATTCATAAATTTGCAGAAATATGGCCTGTGTTTCTAAACATTAACCGCGAAAGCTGATTCATGACGAAGGGACCAATTGTTATTGTAGAAGATGATAAAGACGACCAGGGGATATACGAAGAGGCAATTAAAGCTATAGGCATTCCCAACGAGATTCGCTTCTTTGATGGCGCAAAAGAAGCGCTGGACTACCTGCTAACTACGGAGGACCAACCCTTCATTATTTTGTCGGATATAAATATGCCAGGAATGAATGGTCTAGAGTTAAAAAAGTGCATTCAGGACGATCCGTACCTATGCACCAAAGGCATTCCCTTTGTTTTTATCTCCACCAATGCCTCTAAAGTATCAGTACGCCGTGCACATGCCCTAAGTGTTCAGGGTTACTTTGCAAAAGCGAATAATATGGAGGGAATAAAAGCGATGCTTCGGAAGCTATTTGATTATTGGGAGCTGTGTAAGCATATCAATAATACATGAAAGAATACCATCAACGGTTTATACGCTCGGGGTAAAACCTTGTTAAACTAATCTACCGTGATTACATCTTGGTTGCAATTTGAAAGCTAAATACTTTATGAGTGAGCAGGCTAAATACAATTGTAGTAATTGTGGCAAAGTACATGAAGAATGGTCAGCTTTAGCATTCGGCTCCCCGACCTCTTACAACGTCCCTTCAGAAAGCATGAAGCAGGAAATTGTGACCTCTAAACTACCAAAACCTTGCTGAAAGCTCTGGTAATGCAAGCGAAAATTTGTAAGCCCCCTGTTAAAAATCGTTGAAATCCAAATACTTACAAGAAATCGCCGTTCGCACTTTTACCAGGGCACCGATACGCAAGGGTAAACGCCAACAGCAGTTTGTTTTATCTTCGGTTTGGTTGCTTCAGGATTCTGCATATCAACTTCAGTATGGCATTACGAAAGCGGCTGTTGGCGACCTTGCCAATACAACCGTTACCGCAATATTAGGCGACCCGGCAATCGGGCGACCCACGTGTACACAAGACCGTTTATAGCATTCCTTAAAAGCAAATACCATTACGACGACCTGGCAAGAATAACTACTGAAGGAAAGTTGTATTATATTTATAATATACTTCGGTAAGATGCATTTTTTTATTAATACAAACAGAGAAAATGGATAAATGATGTATAACGACAAAAGGTCGCTCGACATCCTTATTGCAGACGACGATGCTGATGATCTTTTTCTATTCGCGATTGCGCTGAAAGACGTGTCGGTTCCTTTCAGATTGTCGTGCGTTAGCAATGGGCAACAGTTAATGGATTATCTTGCTGCTAATATAAAAAACCTGCCCGATGTTCTTATTCTGGATCTGAACATTCCACTTAAAAACGGAAATGAATGCGTCATAGAAATAAAGGGCAAGGAAGATATGAAGCACCTTCCCATTATCATTTATTCCACATCCTTACAAGACGAGGTTGCAGATATTCTTTACCAGAACGGGGCCCACTATTATTTGCAGAAAACTGATATCGACACACTGGTGCCACATCTGAATTATGTGCTGACCAAATTATACCACCGCGAAATAGAACGACCTGCAAAAAACAAGTTCATTCTTAATCCCAAACAGTCACGTTCCAGTAAGTATCCATAGTCTGAATGATCGCTGAACATTGTACTCCTAAATGACAATCAGGAAGCGTATGAAAAAACCGGTAATTAGCAACGTAAGGTCCGCAAATGAAATTGAGAACAAGGATTCTGAACTGGGATCCATCCTTCAGCTCTTGTTCAAAAAAAAAGGTGCTGACTTCAGCCATTATAAAATGAGCACCGTAAAAAGGAGATTACAAAAAAGAGTTTCTGAAAATAAGCTGAAAGATTTCAAGCAATATGAATCTTTTATCAAGAAAAAAAACTCGGAACTGGATCTGCTGTATGCAGACCTGCTTATCGGAGTTACCTCTTTTTTCAGGGACCGCGGGGTATTTGCATTTCTAAGAGCGACATTGCTTCCGCGCATACTTAAAACCAAAAAGAAGGGCGAACCCCTGCGCATCTGGGTTCCCGGCTGCTCGACTGGTGAAGAGGCTTATTCCATAGCTATGCTGCTGCATGAGATCCAGGAAAAAAAACCAGAGAAAGTACCTTTCCAGATATTTGCTACCGACTTGAATGAGCAAGCTATTGTCAAAGCAAGAAACGGGGAGTACAGCGAGCAGGACGTAAGCATTTTATCTCGTAAGCGACTGCAAAATTTCTTCAGTAGGTCGCGTGACAAATACCGTATCAACCAAGAGTTGCGGGAACGTTGCGTTTTTTCCGTGCACAACCTCCTGAGTGAACCTGCATTCTCGAGAATGGACCTTATCAGTTGTTGTAATTTGCTCATTTATCTCGATTCGGTTGCCCAGAAAAAAGTCATATCATCTTTTCATTTTAGCCTCAATGAAGGCGGACACCTTTTGCTGGGAAAATCAGAAACCACCGGCACATCCACATCACTTTTCACACCCATCCATAAAAAAATAAAGGTTTATGTCAAAAAGAAAAATAGTAAGACCTTAAATCCCGATTTGAAATTCTTCTTCAATACGTCAACGCTGCTAAAAAAATACGTGCTGGGTCCGCTGAACCGGCAAATGGGGAACGGGCAAGAAAATTTGACAGCAGCAATTGACAATATATTACTGAGTTCCCATGTCCCTGCCTGCGCCGTGATCAACTCTAAGTATGAAGTGCTGCAGTTCAGGGGAGATACAACGCCGTTTTTCAAACTTTCGGGCAAGGCCAGCTTGAACATTTTAAAGATAGTACGGGCGGATTTGTTGTTTGAATTGCGCAATGCCATAAGTATGGTTATTAAAAGCAAGACCACTGTATACAAGCCAAATATTGAATTGCGTATTGATGGCCAAATGAGAGTATTCAGCCTGGAAGTAGCTCCATTGAAGATCAGCGACGAAGAGCCCCTGTTTCTCGTCACCTTCAAGGAGCATAAGGTAGTGGAAATAATTCCGGAAAGCCCAAAAGACTATGACCGTGCACGGGAGAGGAAAATCAAAAAGCTCGAGCAGGAGCTTTTGCTTGCAAGAGGCGAAATGCAGCAAATTGGCACCGAGCAGGAGGCCATCATCGAAGAATTGCAAAGTGCAAACGAAGAAATAGTTTCGAACAACGAAGAGCTGCGAACAGTAAACGAAGAGCTTGAAACTTCAAAGGAGGAAATCGAGGCAACCAATGAAGAGCTCATTTCCTCCAACAAAGAATTGCAGAAACGAAATGAAGAAATAGAAGCGTTGAGCGATTATTTGAATTCCATTTTGGCTACCATTCCCGATCCCATGTTGGTGCTGAACAGGAACATGCATATTGAATCTGCAAATGAACAGTTCCTGGAAACCTTCAGGCTGGAGGAAGAAGATGTTGTCGGGGTTTCGCTGTTCAGGATCGCCACAGGAGCATGGAATATACCCGAAGTTAAAAGCCTGCTTCACGATATCATTAAAAACAAAGCGAATTTCAGGAAGCTGCAGGTAACCCACCATTTCAGCACCCTTGGAGAAAAGGTACTTGTTTTCAACGCCAAGCGCATATCCCAGAAAAACAAAGCCGAGCAGCTATTAATACTGCTGATCATCGAAGACATCACGGAGGAAAAGCGGAGGGAACAGGAACTGAAGGAGAAAGAAAAAGAGATCCTTGCTACGCAGATTGAGTCACAGGCCAAAATAGATGCACACAAGCGCAGCCTGATGTTCCTGGAATCTGTTTTTATGAATGCTCCCTTCCCGATTTCTGTCCTGCGCGGACCTGATCACCGGTATGAGCTTGTCAATGAACATACAAAGAAATTGATCGGCAACCGCGATGTTACCGGACTTACGGTAAGCGAGGCATTTCCTGAAGTTGAAAGCCAGGGTTATATTGCACTTCTCGACAATGTTTATAACACAGGCGTTCCTTTTATCGGCAACGAAAGCTACATTCGATTTGACCGGATGGGCGATGGCACGATGCACGATGCTTATTTTAATTTCGTGTACCAACCGGTTTATGACCTGGAGGGGAAGAAAATTGACGGCATTCTTTCCGCTGCCATGGAAGTAACCGAACAGGTTTTGGCCCGTAAGAAAATAGAGCAAAGTGAGGCACAGTTTGTTGCCTTGGCGGACAACATCCAAAACCTGGCGTGGATGGCCGATGCTACGGGCTGGATATACTGGTACAATAAACGCTGGTATGACTATACAGGCACCAAGCCGGAAGACATGCAAGGCTGGGGATGGCAGTCTGTGCATCATCCTCAGTATTTACCCGCTGTTATTGAAAAATGGAAACAGTCTATTGACAACGGTGCACTTTTTGAAATGATATTCCCTCTGCGGGGAAGCGATGGTGTGTTCAGGCAATTCCTTACCCGTGTTTATCCTATTAAGGATGACCAGGGAAAAGTAGTACGGTGGATAGGGACCAACACCGATGTACATGAGCAGAAATCGTTTTCCGACGCACTTGAAAACGCAGTCCAGGAAAGAACCATTGAACTTATGGAAGCCAACCTGTCGCTGCAAAAGGCCAATGAACAGCTCAATTCGTTTAATTATATATCAAGCCATGACCTGCAGGAGCCGCTCCGCAAGGTCAGGACATTTTCAAGCCTTATTATTAAGGAAGAAAGCGATCGTCTTTCGCCTAACGGTAAAGAATATCTGTTGCGGATGGAGGGCACCGTTAACCGCATGCAGCAATTGCTGGATGATCTGCTGGCTTATTCACGTACACGTACATCCGAAAGAGCTTTTGAACCCACCGACCTGAATTTGTTGATAGAAGATGTAAAAAAAGATTTCGAAGAAGCCATTTCCGAAAAGAAGGCGGTGATCGAAACAGTGAACTTAGGAAGGATAAATGTTATTTCCTTCCAGTTTAAGCAGCTTATTCAAAACCTGGTCAGCAATTCGTTAAAATTCTCGAAAGCCAGTGTACCTCTCCACATTAAAGTAGAAGGCAGAACGGCAGATGTAAACGAAATGGCCCACATTAAATTCGCCGGAAAAACCCCTTATTATCATTTATCGTTCACCGATAACGGGATTGGCTTCGATCCGATATATAAGGATAAGATCTTCGAGGTTTTTCAAAGACTACATGACAGGAAAGAATATGAAGGCACTGGAATTGGTCTGGCGATTGTAAAGAGAATTGTCGAAAATCACAACGGGTTTATAGAGGCAACAGGAAAGCCGACGGAAGGGGCTAAGTTTGACATATACATTCCGCAGCAGGCTTTGGTCACATCTGAGCCATAGGAATGGACAATTTTTTTCGTAGAGCCATCAAGTAGCCGCTATGACCGAAGCAAGGAGGTAAACCCGATATTCGCTATAATCGTGGTAAATCAGGGCAGTGTTAAAATAAAGAGGGGACAAACCAATGCTTTGTTGATTTGTCCCCTTTCGCGGAGAGAACAGGGTTTTTCGCTGCTGACGATATTCAACCGTTTAAAATGATTTTTTTGCTCTATAGATCAGATTTGCTCTGTTAAAACTGACCTTATGCTATTCTTTTAGTGATTCAACTAACTTATTAAACTGTTTCACATATTGATCTATTCTGTGTTTGTCGTGGGTTGAATGCAAAAAGGGCTTTCGTCTGCCCACAATCATTACATCAGCCGCTATATCACCATTGTTGGATGATATCTGACATGGTACAAATGGCCGAAACATTGAACATTGAGTGTTGGGCATGCGAGAGGCGAGTCACGCGTATTCGGAGGTTTCAAATTGATTTGTGATCTCTAATACATTTAGATTTTTCAAGTTTGCCAACGGTCGTAATGAATCATCATCAACTTTTATATTCGCCAGTTTAAGATATTCGAGGTGAACCAATTCCGAAAGTGGGCTTAATGAAAAAATCTTTAACGGCTTCCACACGCCGCCTGCCAATATTAGATTTCTTAAATGCTTAGCTTGGGAAATTTCTGAGATAGATTGGAGTTTCGAAAAATCTTCAATGTGTAAATCCTTTAATGAAGTATTCTTGCTAAAATCCCAAAGACTTGTTGCTTTTGTGCTCCATTTTAATATTATTGTTTCAGTGTTGCTTAGTTGTTCAAGTGGAGAAAGATCCTTTGCTAATAGTTGGTAGATATTAATGCACTTTGGATGAGTATAGGAAAGAATCTTTGTAAGTTCCTTGTCATTAAGTCCAATAGCCCACAAAGGTTAATGTGAAGATCTCTCAGACGACTTAGGTTTTTTGTATGGGTTTTGATAGCCACCCTGATGGCTGAGGGATCCAGTTCGGATAAGTCATCAATGAATATTGGATTTGTGTAATTGCTTTCCTCTATCATAGTTAAATTATTTCATTTGGAATTTCATTTCATTATCTGATCCGTAATCTCTCGGCACAAAAAAACCCCACAACCAGTTATAATCAACTTGTTATGAGGTTTGCGGAGAGAGAGGGATTCGAACCCCCGGACCTGTTACAGTCAACGGTTTTCAAGACCGCCGCTTTAAACCGCTCAGCCATCTCTCCGGGCGCAAAATTAGGGGAGCAGCGTAAACCGTCAAAACAAAATGTTTAAATAATTCCCCTGGCTTTTAAGTACTTGTATCCTTCAATGGTTTTAAAAAACAGTTCCCTGCGGTTTGCCTCAGTTTTTGCGCTAAATTCTTCGAAATAATGAAGAATTAAAGGCCGCCTATTTTTGGTAGCGTGTACCTTTCCTGAATTGTGCTTTACCAATCGCAGCGTTAAATCCTGGCTGTGACCGTAGCGAACCTTCCATCTTTCACGCTTTTTAAAACGTATGCAAAAAAGGGCACTGTATTGCAATTGAACATTAAAAAATAAGAGAAAGTATTGGAGATGGAATTTAGAAAAACGTAAGGGCTGAGAGTTGTGCGAGACCGCCGCTTTAAACCGCTCAGCCATCTCTCTCCACAGGAGTCCTTTGCAAAAGGAATCCTTCGGATTGGACCGGGCGCAAAATTAGGGGTGGAGACCAAATCACAAAAAAAATCATCTAAAGCAATAACTTACAATAAATTCTACCAAGGCAGTAGAATAAAAAAGCCGCCCCACAAGGGGCAGCTTAAAACACAACCTTAACGTTTTATACTGTCCTAACTTTTAACCAGTTTTATTACCTGCGGCACGGGTGACCTTTCATCCCTCACTTCCAGCAGGTACATCCCTTGCGGCAACCTGTCAAGCTCCCTGATCGGCACCTGCGACGTTCCCTTGCCAACAGCCTGCTTCATTTGCGTTATCGTCTTTCCACTGGCATCGGTCAACCGGAAATGGAAGGTGGTCGCTTTGTCGGCGTTAATATTTACCGTTATCGACGACCGGAAGGGATTCGGCCAGGCGCTTACCTCCACCTTCGGCGAGGATATCCTTACCGCTTCCGTGTTACTGTATTTGAATTTATTGTTCCTGTCAACCAGCTTCACGCGGTAGTAAACCACATTATAGCTCTGGGCTAGACTGCTGACGTCATCCTGCAACTGATAGTCCTTTCTGCCGGGATAAGTGCCAGCCGCTGCTACATTGCTGCCCACGGGTACAAAGTCCCGGTTGTCGGTGCTGCGTTCCACTACAAAATGACTCGTATTCACCTCGGCAATCGTGTGCCACTTAACAGTGGTAACGTGCTCGTTCAGGGTTGCTTTTGCCACCAGCGCATCCGCACCAAGTGGTACCATCCATACCAGCGAATACGTAGCAGGCGTCGGGTCCTTCATCATCGCATCATCTACATAAGAATACCTGAAGTATACTACGGTATCACCGATGGCCGCGGGCGTAAGCTTTATCTGGAACAATGAAGGATCGAAGTTTTGGATCAGTTGTCCATTGGTCACCAAAGCATTGTTATAATATAATTCCGCATTCACCGGCACCTGGTCAATGATCACATTGCGGGTGGTAAGCACGCAGCCCGACACGCAATCTTCCGGGTCCGATCCGCTGAGTACCGGCGGATTTACACCACCGTTCAGCGTAACTACCTGGTTGGGATGGGGCTGGTTAATGCCAGAGAAGTAACTATCGGAGTCGGGTAACCGCTGAATACCGAAATCTACATTCAACACGTTTACGGTGCTTGTTTGCACTGCAACAGCGGCATCCGGTGTTCCTGCTTCTACTCCTGTGCCTGCTCCATTATTCAAGCCATAGCTATCGCCGACAGCTGCCCATAACGCTGGGAAATTGCCCGAAGCAGGCGCCGCGGATCCCAACGCCACGTTGCTCATGGATAAGATCAATGTATAGCTGCTGTTGGCCTCTGCTAACGGGAAGGTATATACGCCTGTTCCGCTGTTGACGGTAGTTTTAAGCGCCACCTTTCCTGATGCATCGATCAGGTAAGCATATACCGTACCGCCACTCGGGGCTCCGTGCGGGTATCCGTTCACCTGCCCATCTATCAATCCATTTTTATCGCATAGCAACCGGCCGCTTATGGTAACGTTGGTCTTGGCAAGACCGAAATCGAACTGCGAAGTACATGAACCACCGCTCACGATTGACACAGCTTTTTGTCCCACTGTTGTCATGGTATAGGAACCAGGTATCGAAGCAGCATCCACACTGGTAATATAACATTGCGGATAGCGCAGGAATTTAATCGTCACGTTATCGATATACACGGTATCGTTATCATCCATGCCGCTATTGGTCAGGAACCTGATGATGGTTCCCGTTGCCGCAAACGCGCTGATATCCTGGTTGTAGATGGTAACGTACTCCGCATCGGAAGTGCCGTTACCAGCAATAGTATAAATGGTGCTGAACGTAGTACCGTTGGCAGATACCTGTACCAGTACGTTCTCACCCGAAGCCAATGCGGTCTTTCTCCTGTACGCAAAGGTGAGAAAGGCTTTTACCGCCCCATTCAGGTTCACCGTTCGCGAGGCCGACACATCATTATCCTTCAACCTAATACCCCAACCAAATGCGCCGTCCCTTGCAATCTCCACGTCGGTATTGAGCAACGGATGGGAGTTATTACAAAAACCGTTCGAAACGTCATTCTGGTCAGTCCAGTTTCCACCCCATGGTGAATCACCATCGGAACCTGCAGCGCAGCTGCTGTTGCCGGACGTACCTTCAAAATCATCTTCCACCGTTTTCTCGGGATATTTTACAAATTGATAGAAGCCTGAGTTATCCACTGTCACAGAATCCGTCAGTTCATTGGCATTGGGCGAGCCGCTGCAATTACCATCGGTATACAAATACACTTTTATGCCGGCCAATCCTAAGGCGCCATCATCATTCAATCCATTTCTATTCCTGTCGATGAATATTTGTCCTGAAATAATATTCTGGTTACCGTTCGAAGGACAGGTGCTGATCTTCACGATCACCCTTGCTATGTCGCACACAACCGAAGGCGTTGAACAAACCCGGTAGTCGAACGTATCGAGGCCTGAATAACCGGGGTTCGGTATGTACAGGATGGTACCATTTTCGTTGATGCTTACCGTGCCGTGCTTCGGTTGCAGCAACCCAAGTGTCGATACGCTCGAAGGATCGATGGTGGCGAGGAAGCCGAAGTCGTTATCCAATATCGTAATGGTCACGGGTTGGCTCACCAGCGTGCTCGCGAAATCATCGCTCGCAACAACCAGCTTCTCCTTACAGAAAGGCTGCAGCGTAGAACCGACGTCCCAATAAGCGATACCATAGCCGGTGGTAGAACCTTGCGGGTCCTCACCATACACGGCAGCGATCTTGGCGCCGTTACAGGTGAATATCGCAATGCCGCCCTGGTCGTTATCGCTCGGGTCTTTGATTTTGATATAATTGAGCGCATTTACGCTGTATGCAACATCGTAACGCAAGCCACAGGGACTTATCGATCCGGTGTTGCCCGTTACATTACCATTGTATTTTACATAAATGATGGTATTGGCGGTAGGCGTTACCCAAATAGGGTTACCGTTAACATCTGGACCGGCAGGATTCGCAAGGTCCAATCCACCGGGCGCCCAGGCCACGGTAGTATAGTCGGTCAACCTTGCTTCAGAGATAAGGTTGAACGACCAGTCATAGGTAGTACCATCATTTCCACCGCTGCCGGGAGTATAAGAATCCACCATCTCTATCGCGGTAAAGGATTCACCGGTAGGGTTCACGAATTTATAAGCAGATGTAGTAGAGTATGCAAGTGGGAACCTCACCGCCGACTTAGCAGGTACAGCAATCGTACCATTGGCCGAGGTACCGAAATACCAGTTGATATTGATAGACCTGTTAAGACTGTTATAGAACATTACCGCCGATGAATCCTTCGGATTGTCCAGAGGATTATCAGAAGTAGGAACAGGCGTGTAATAAGTATGAGAATACCAGGTTGCCGGGAAGATAGGCGCATTGCGTATCGAGAACTCGTCGACACCGCCGGCATTCAGCTCAACGCCTACGGGCTTGGTACTGGTCACAGTAGCGCCTACCATCACTCCGCCATTTACCAGGTACGATTGGCCCTCCTGCAAAGTAGTTACCGTTTCCAGCGTACCGTTATTGTCTTTGTCGATGCTCACCACCGTATTGTTTTCAGCAGCGCGGATGAACAGGGCAGTGTACCTGAAATCGCGACTGTTGAAATTCTGTCCAAGCGGAATGGTGAATGACTGACCGAAATCATAAGTTGAAGTAACGTTGGTCTTGATCGCCTGCACGGGCATGCGTGTAGGCTCACCCGTTACCTGCGTAATGGCCAACTGGCCGTTGGAAGTGATCTTATCCTTTCCGTCGAAATAAATGCTTGCCGGGTTCCTCGGGTTAGAAGGCATGGTATTATCCAATACGATGTTACCGCTCGAAGGAATGATATCACTTGGATAACCGGGGGCAATACCGTTGTAGGGGTTGCCATCGCCCCAAACTTTTGTAGTAGGTTGCGTGGGGTTCAGTGCGCTTGCTTCATAACCGTCTTCCCACTCGTCCCATACGATGGTCATGCCAGGGTAAGGTATTTTAATACTGATGATGGTGCGCAGGTTATTGCTCGGCATGGCAACGCTGCCTGAAGCAAGCAATGCATCGTACGCATCATTTTCAGGATAGGGAATGTAATACACGTGCGATTTGGTAGCATCGCCGCAGATGTTCACGATCAGCGCATCGATGGTCAAAAACACTTTTGCGGTTGCACACAATGGCGTGGGCGATGTAAGGTCGCAAATCTGGTATGTAAGCGTATCGTTGCCCTGGTACGTACCGTTGGGCAGGTATATGATAGTATTGTTCGAAATATAAGCCGATCCATTCTTGGGTTGAACGGTAATGGCCAGCGAAGACAAGTTCATGTTATTGTTCGGGTCATTATCGTTTGCAAGAATGTCTATTACAATGGGGTTACCACCGGTGCCTGAAGCGCTGTCGTTCAATGCCACAGGCGCACAGGTAGCACAAATAGTGAAGTCGGTGTTTTTGGTGGTAGTAACGGTATTCTCGTAACCTTCCTTTGCCGTTGCGGCAATTACATAGTTTCCTCCTGCCACCGGCGTGTTCCACACATACTGATAGGTACGCGTACAGCCCGATGTAGCAACCGAAGTGGCCGCGAATGTATTACCTGTAGGAGTGATCTTAATGTCCAACCCTGTAATATCTGCCGCGCCGAAAGGATCGGTAACAACGGCACGAATGTATTTTGTTGTACCGCCCACGCCACTCAGTACAGCTATGCCCGCGGGATACGCTGCTGTATATACATCCAGCGAAAGTATATCGATGAATGTTGATACGGGCAGGTCGATCCTCGAAGGCTTGGTCTGGCTGTCGTAATCTATCCTGAATGTAACGCCGGCTATTGCGGTGGTTATCTGCAATGATATCGCCTGGCCTGCCTGGATGGTCACGTCTGCCGGCAGGTTGCCTGTCCACGTGAGCATGCCGCCGCTATAAGTAGGATTGGTGAGGTTGATGATAGTGGTGCTTCCATATCGCAGCAACGCTGTAACAGCAGGGTTTGCAGGCATGGTTCCACTTGAAATGGTAACGTATGTCCTTACAGTGATGGTTCCTGCTTTTATCACGAGGCTGTCGCACAATGCGGGCGCCATGGTAAATGTGGTGGAAGTAGTGCCCGCGGTGCTGAGCAGGGTAGTGCTGGCTGTAGTGGCATCATTTGTATTTACCGGGTCAACGCGGTCAAGCGACTGCGAAGGATCGGTAAGGTATAATTGCTTGATTACCGTGTTTGAATTGGTATTGACAGTATGCGTGGCGGTCCTGTTGCCATTACAACCGGTAGCAGTAACCGTAATGATGGTTGTTCCGCTCCATGCCGCGGTATAGGTTACGTCGCCGGTAGCGGCATTGATGGTATTGCCTGCGGCGATGCTGGCCGCATCCAGGCTATAGGTTATGCTGGTTGCATTGGCTGCGGTGGCGCCATAGTTAACGGTGCCCGCGCCCTGCGATCTTGATGAAGAAGCTCCCATTGCAAACACAGGCGTACCTACACCAGGTGCAATGGTAACGGTATGCGTTGCTGTACGGGGGCCGCCGCAACCCGCTGCGCTGGCGGTAATAACCGTAGTGCCCGACCACGCAGCGGAATAAGTTACGTTACCGTTAGATGCATTAATAGTGTTGCCTCCCGAAATGCTTGCAGCGTCCAGGCTGTAAGTAATGCCACTTGTGTTGGTGGCAGTAGCTGTATAAGATACGGTGCCTGCCCCCTGGCATTTTGTTGAAGCAGCTCCCATTGCAAACACAGGGGTTTGCACCGTTGGACCTGTTACAACAGTATGTGTAGATGATTGCGGGCCATAACAACCCGCGGCCCTTGCGGTAATAACAGATGTTCCCTGCCAGCTTGCAACAAATGCAACCGCACCTGTTGACGAGTTGATCGAGTTGCCCGCTGCAAGGCTCGCCGCATCCAGGCTATAGGTAATGCCTGTGTTGTAGTTAGCAGTTGCGGAATATGTTACCAGCGATGCTCCCTGGCACCTGCCGGAATTTGCGCCGAGTGCAAACACGGGCGCCTGCACAGGCGGACTAACCGTAACAGTATGTGTATTTGTCTTAGGACCGTTACAACCCGCAGCGCTGGCAGTAACAGTGGTGGTGCCTGACCATGAAGCAGCCCAGGTTACCTGGCCGGTAGAACTGTTAATGGTATTGCCACCTGCAATGCTTGCAGCATCGAGGCTGTATGTAATGCTTGAGCTATTGGCAGCTGCGGCAGAATACGTGTTGGTACCTGCGCCCTGGCAACGCGTAGAGCTTGGGCCCGCCGCAAAGTTGGGCGTTGAAACGGCTGCATTTATTGAAACAGTGTGCGTAGCGGTTTTAGGACCACCGCAACCTGTTGCAGTAGCGGTAATGGTTGAAGTGCCCACCCACAGCGCTGAAAAAGTAACTACGCCTGTAGCGCTGTTAATAGAGTTGCCACCCACTACGCTCGCTCCGTCGAGGCTATAGGTAATGTTGGCGGTGTTGGCAGCAGTGGCCGTATAAGCCGTGCTCCCCGCGCCCAAACAACGGAATGAATTGGCGCCGAGCGCAAATACCGGTGTTCCGATTGTGGCGTTTGTTGTAACCGTATGAGTGGCAGTTTTAGGGCCCTGGCAACCGTAAGCAGTAGCCGTAATAGTAGTGGTGCCAGACCACGTTGCAGGGTAGGTTACAGCTCCTGTTGAGGCGTTAATAGTAACGCCGCCGGAAACGCTGGCCGCGTCGAGACTATAAATAAAAGCAGTGTCGTTGGTTACGGTTGCGGTATAATTTACGGCAGCCGCTCCCTGGCAACGTGTTGAGGAAGCGCCTGACGCAAAAACCGGTGTGCCTACATTTTGCAACACCGTAACGGTTACGCTGCCTGCTCCGAAGCTCCATTCAAGCGTTGTATTGTTTCGTGATCTCAGGTAATACGTGCCAGATGTAGTTGCCAGATAAGTTGCTCCTGAATTGGCGGTGCTGGTTCCATTGGCAGTGGTTTGCCAATACCAGGTTTCGCCAGCCGGCGCAGCGCCGTTGGCGGTAAGGGTTACACCGGTCCCTGTACATTGCGGCGAGTTAGACGAAGGATTTGCAGGATCGGCCGGAACAGCCATAACGGAACCATTCAAGGCCACGTTGTCGATGGTCCAGTACGTATCATTGTCATCTGCATCGATGATGTATAACCGAAATGTTACGCCTGCTATGCGCGCAAAGCTCGCCGGCAGCGTAACCGTCGCGGTCTGCTGGTTGTTGTCCGTTGCATTACTGGCGATGTTGCTCGAATAGTTATCGAGACTAGAACGCAATATCCACCTCGTGTTATTGTTATCGCTCACTCGATGTGAAAACGACAAAGAAGTCAGGTTCAGCCCATAACCTGCGTTTGCAGTAATGGAGAACTGGTGGTACTCGTTCAGGTTTATCGTGCCGTTCCTGTTCCAGTCGTCGAACTCGTACACGTTGGCACGCGCATTACACACTGCATTAACGGTAGAAAAATTGCTGAACGTGGCATTACCAGGCTGAGTAGTAACGGCAGGGTTCTGGTTGGGACAAGCCCCGGTGCCGGTAAACTCATAAATGCCTAATTGTTGTGCTGTAGCCGGAGAGAACGCTGCAAGGCTGCAAAGCAATGCAAACAAATAATTGAGCCTGGATTTTGTGCTGGATTTTGAAGAAGAATGCTGATGGTTTTTCACGGATTTTTTACGTTGAGTAAAAAATCGTGTCATGTTTTCGCTTTTTTAAAGGTTTCGGATCAACTAAGCAGCGACCGTCTGGTCATCTACCCATAGACCACAATGAAAAAGCGATTGTAAGTGTGAAACTGGCAGGAATAAGTAGAAGCTTGGCCGTTTCATAATCGGATTTACTTTGTTTTCTTAGGGTATTTACTTAGCAACACAAACATAATATCCAAAGTTTTTACTTGCAAGCCCCTAAGGGTTTTCTCGTAAAAGAAAAAAAAGATGCATTCAGCGTCAATGAACTATGCACTGTGTTTTTTTAAACTGTACAACACCATGGGCGAAAAATTCTCATTTCCGGAATGTTCGGTCAGTACAAAGCCGTTGCGTTGCAGCAATTTCAAGGACTTAATATTGCGTTTGTCCAATTCGGCCTCTATCAATTGCAATCCTATTCTTTCAAAGCCAAACTTAAGTACAGCGGGTATCACTTCCTGCATGATGCCTTTGCCATGATATTGCGGCAGCAATTCATAACCCAATTCTGCTTTTGCGCCGGGAATATCTATTTTCCATAAACAAATGGTACCGGCCAAAGTTTCCTGGCCTTTAAAGCTTATTGCCCATAGAATGGCTTCTTCCTTTAATATGTTCTCGTGAATGGTGTTGATGAAGGCCCTTGTTTCTTCAATGGAAGCAGGCGGTTGCCTGTCGATAAATTCATTGATGGCCTTGTCGGTACGGAGGATAAATATTTCACGGTCATCTTCGGGGCGGAGTGCCCGCAGCACGAACCGTTCTGTTTCTAAAACGGGGAAGGGTATAAAATTGAGGTTAAGCATAAATCGAGGGATTGAACCCGACGCAATCCGTGCTCAATTTACAAAAGGCCGGACTAATCCGGCCTTTATCAACATCGCTCAAAATTGAATTTTAATCAGGGTTATATGTTCACGCAGGCAATATTATGGCGCCGTAACATTATCCTTAGCGGTAATTATATATACCAGCAACTTTCCCTGGGGTAATTCCTTGGATGAATAATACAGGTTCAGCCGGTCGTACCCGCCATTTTTCTTGGCGTCCAGTATGTCTTTTGCGCTGCATACCATGGCTGCTTTTGCACCAGTGCCGGTAGCATCATCGAATTTCCACTCTTTCAATATCTTGTTCTTTCCGTCTTTCAGTGTAATGTTGCGTGCCTTGCCCCAACTGCCGCAATGGCTGTAATACACCGAGATCTCATCATTTACGCCGCGTGGGTTCAATTGAAGCGCCTTCACGCCCTTCTGGCCATGCACATACTCTTCCATCACCAGCTTGTTATTAACGAATACCTTGTAGCTGTCGCCACCCCAGTTTCCCGAGAACGAGCACAACACTGCGAACAGGGTCAGCAGCACCAGCCACTGAGCTCCCTTGAATTTTCTGTTTATCTGTACCATATAATAAATTTTATACTGCAAATCAACACCACCGGGAGGGGAGGAAATAATTTCTTTGACCAAAGTGAGGGAATCCTTGATGATGTGTTGCTAAGGAGTCATTGCGTCATTAGAGTATTAAGTCATTATGTTATTTGGATTGGTTTCTTAATGACCCCATGACCCAATGACCTAATGACTAAATGACCCATTTGTAGTTTCTATAAGAAAGTTAAACAGGTTCTCTTCCGTGGGAACCTGCAATTTCTTGCGAAGGCGGTAGCGGCTGATCTCTACACCCCGCACGGAAATATTCATCAGCTTGGCGATCTCCTTGGTAGTCAGGTTCATTCTTAAATAAGCACAGAGCTTCAATTCATTGGCGCTCAGCTTTGGATATTTGGCCTTCAGTGCCAGCAGAAAATCGCTGTGCACCTTATCGAAGTGCATGGCAAAATGTTCCCATTGCTCGTCCATCTTATCTTCTTCGTTGATAACGCGGATCAGTTTTTTAAACTCATCTGAGTCCTTGTCGTTGTCCGAGATCTTTTTCAGTTTCAGCATCTGGTCTTTTACCTTGCCAAGCAGCTCGCCTTTTTGCACCAGGTGCATGGCGGTAGAGGCCAGTTCCGTGGTCTTGTGTTGTATCTCGGCTTCCAGCTTTGCATTGCGCAGCGCGATCAGCTCCTTTTCAGCTTTTTCCATTTCCAACTGGTGCAGGTATTGCAATTGCTGCTGTTCTTCTTCGTGCCGGCGCTGCTGCTCCCTGAACTTTTTCTTTTGCGCAACGTACAGCAGGTATGCGGCAAATAAGCCAAACGCCACATAGAGCCCATAGGCCCATGCCGACTGATACCACGGAGGCAGCACGGTGAATGAATAGCTGCTGACGGCCGATTCATTGCCCAGGTTGTTGCGCGCCTTTACCTTAAATGAATAGTCTCCCGCCGGCAGGTTGGTGTATTCTTTTTCGGTGCGCCGAGAAAACGCCGACCATTTATCATCGAAGCCTTCGAGGAAATAACTGTATTCTATATTGGGTTGCTGAGCATATACCGGCGCGGAAAATGCAAACTGGAACGAGTTCCAGGCATGACCAATGGATGCTTTCGTGCTTTGTGTAACCTGCGCATCCTCGTTTGCATTGCGGAAATACCCGCCAAACAGCAGGCTGTCGCGGAGGTTTACCGCCTTCACAGAGGTCAGGTGCACCTGGAACGGATACTTGATCTTTTTATATTGCTCGTAATTGATATGATAAAAGCCCTTTTCACCGCCTATCAGCACATTGTGCTTATCGATGGGATTGATGAACTCGAAACCGCTCACGAACTTATTGGTCAACTCAGGAAAGTAAATGATCTGTGGTTTGGGCCCCCCCATATCTATCACGCCCAACATCTTGTCGAATACGAACCATACGTTGCCGGCCGCGTCTTCCTTCAGGTAGCGGATGGCCTTACGGCCGAATATCTTATTATAATATGCAGAAGGCTCGAACCGGTCGCGGGCCGGAGCGTATTCAAAAATGCCATTTTCGGTTGTGAGGATGATGCTGTTCTTTATTTTAAAAAGATAGTTGCCATTCACCGACATCACGCCCTCGTTTTTGCTGTAATACCGTACAGTGGGCGAGCTGCCACTCAGGCGCACGCGGTAAATGCCCTTGTAAGGATGCGCCACCCAAATGTTGTCGTTGTCCATCACCACAAACCTGGCCGACTCAAAATGCGCATGTATGTTCCCGTTAGTAAACTTGCCGTCTTTATAGTTATAGAAATTGATGCCCTGGTAAGTACCCGCAATCATTAACGAAGAAGGCAGGATATTCGAATAGGGGAGAAAGGTCCAGAAGCCCGAGGACTTATCGATGCCTACCGCGGTATTGTTCTCGATGATGAAAGACCCATCGTGATGGCCCATCAGCAGTTTGCCATTTACCTCGGAAAGGTTCCACACCTGTCCCTGAGTATTGTTCACCGGCTGAAAAGTGCCCTTGATATAACTAAGATCATCGGTTTCGTACAAAGGCACTTTGTACAATCCATTGGAAGTGCCGATATACAGTTCATTATCATGAATGGCCGCGGCATAGCCCGAACCTTCGTTCAGGTAATCGGGATAAATATGTTTGATGGCATTATTGTAAGCAATGAAGTCGATACCATTGTCAAGCCCCAGCCACAGGTTCTTTTCACGGTCCAGAAAAATATGCAGGATGTTGTTGTTCTGCAAACCCTCTTTGCGGGTGAAGCTTTGCACGAGGTTCCCCTTTTTATCAAGGATATGGCAACCGTCGAGGTTGGTGGCCACCGCAATATGGTTATCGTTCACCATGGTGGCGCTGGAAATATTCTTGTTGGCAATGTTGTCGACCCCCGGCGTATGAAAACGGGTGATCTTATCGCCCGATAAAATGAACATGCCATGCTTAACGGTGGTAAGCAGGGCACTATCGCGGCCGATGGCGGTGAGGGAAGTCGCGAAATAATCTTCCGGCAGCTCGCTTTTTTTCAGGAAGGGCGCCCACACACCGTTCTGAAAACTAAGCAGTCCCCTTGGGAAATCCTGGGCTATCAGCCGGTCGTTGTAACTGGCAATGAACCGCCAGTGCGCGCTTTTATATACCGTGCAATGCTTGTCGTTTACCTGGAAGATCTTATTGCTGGTTTGAAAGAATATCCAGTCGCGGTAAAAGTAAATATCCCATACGTCTGAAAACGATCGTTCGGCCGCGGGTATCAGGTGCTTCAGCGAATGGTATTCGAGGTGGCCTGAGGCACCGGGGGAGAAGTACCCGAATTCATCCTGGCCTCCCACATATAAATTATTATCTGGCCCGAATTCAATGGCGCGCACAATGCTCTTGTTGGGCAGCGGGTAGATCCTCCATTTAATACCGTCGAAAGTCAATACCCCTTCATTGTTGGCGAAATAGAGAATGCCTTTCTTGTCCTGGCGGATCTGGCGGTTTTGAGCGCCCGCACGGGAGGTCTGCTTTGAATAATTAACGATGTCTGGCAGGCCAATGGTGTTTTGGCCATCCCCGGAAAGGTAATACAGCAGCAGCAGCAATAGGGCGGCAGTCTTTCTCATACAGCAATATAGTATTGTGAAAGTAATAAAATATCAATGATGTAGTAATGAAGTAGCGGGAATAAGCATAATACCAGCATTTCGGGATGCGTGATGTAGTAGTGATGTGGTTCGAAAAAGCCAGTTTGAGCAAGTGCGGTTTAGCTTTAGGACGCCTTATTAAATTACTGCTGAAGGGCAGATTCACCAAAAACAAAAGCTTGCTTATGAAAGTGAAAATTGCACTCTTGTTAGGTGCTTTCCTCTTCCTGGGCTTTAACGCTGCACTTGCGCAAACTTTCCAGGTTTCGGGGCAGGTCACCTCCAGAACTACAGGCCAGCCATTGGTAGGAGCCACCGTATCGGTTAAAGGCACCTCCACGGCTACGGTCACCGACCAGGACGGGAGGTTTACCATCTCCGTTCCATCAGGCGGCGGCACGCTGGTAGTTTCTTACACGGGCATGGGAACCGAAGAGCTGGCGGTCAACAGGGCCACGACTCTCAGTTTCAATCTTACCGACATGCCCAGCAGCCTTAACGAAGTAGTGGTGATCGGTTATGGCCAGCAAAAGAAAAGCCTGGTCACCGGGGCCATTTCATCGATCAAGGCCGACCAATTATCTACAGTTTCCGCAATACGCCTCGACCAGGCCATACAGGGCCGCACTTCCGGCGTATACATTGCGCCCACTTCGGGCCAGCCCGGCGCAGGGTTGAACGTGCGCATCCGTGGTACAGGCTCTAACCGCAACTCCAGCCCACTCTATATTATAGATGGTGTACGGGCAGGCGGCATCGAATCCATCGACCCAGCAGAAGTCGCTTCTATCGAAGTATTGAAAGACGCAGCCTCGGCCGCCATCTACGGAGCAGAAGGCGCCAACGGCGTAATCATCATTACTACTAAAACCGGTAAAAGAAATACTTCAGAGGTCAGTTACCAGGGCCAGTTCGGTATTCAATCGGTTAAAAAAGATTTTATCAAGATGATGAATGCGCAGGAATACCAGCAATACCTGCAGGAAGCAGGCGTGGCGGGCAGGCCTACCCCGGCTGATGTTGCAGGCATTGGCGCCGGCACCAACTGGCTGGATGAAGTATTGCAAACCGCACCGCAACAACATCACTCGCTTATATTCAGCGGTGGTTCGGACAGGTCTACCTACCTGGTAAGCGGTAATATATTTACCCAGGAGGGCATAGTAGGCGGCGATAAATCAAGGTTCCAACGCTACACCGTCCGCTTCAACAGCGATCATAAAGTAAAATCATGGCTTAACGTCGGCAACAGGCTGATGTACTCACACCACCGCCGCAAGGCCATTTCCGACAACAACGAGTTCGGATCCATCCTCGCCAGCGCGCTGGTAATGGACCCTACCACGCCTACTATTTACCCTGCGGGCAGCACGTTGCCTATTCACGTGCAAAACGCCATCGCAGCAGGCAAGCCGCTTCGCGTGGATGCCAACGGTAATATCTATGGCATATCCAATTACCTGAAAGGTGAATATGGAAATCCGCTGGCGCGCATCGACATGGCAAGAGGGGAGAACATCCAGAATAAAATCGTAGGAAATGTTTTTGCCGACATCACGCCATTCAATGGCTTTACGTTTACCTCACGGTTTGGGATAGACGCAGCTTTCCAGGTTGGCCATGGATGGACGCCTACTTTCTGGTTCTCGGACGAAAGCCAGAATACCATTGCCAATGGTAACGACTACAGCAACAACTGGTTTACCTGGCAATTGGAAAACTTCGCAACGTACACCCGAGCTTTCGGCAGCCATAACTTCATATTGCTCGGTGGTATATCGGCACAGAAAACACGCGAATACCATTTAGGCGGTAGCTATTCAGGCTTATTTAAGGAAGAAGATAAATTTTCTTACGCCGATTTTGTTCCGGACAACGTAGACAGGATCGGAAGCATCGGCTTCAACCGTACGCTTGCATCGTTCTATGGCAGGCTTGCCTACGATTATAATAACAAGTATTTGTTTGGCGCCAGCCTCAGGAGAGACGGATCCTCGCTGTTCTCACCGGATTACCAGTGGGGCACTTTCCCTGCCGTATCCGCGGGCTGGGTACTTTCAAACGAAAACTTTTATCCCTCCGGCATTTCCAAAGTAATGAACTATGCAAAGCTCCGCGCAAGCTGGGGACAGAACGGAAGCTTGTCGAGCGTAGGGCTGGGCGAGTGGCTCAACTCCATCGGCGCAGGCATTTTATATCCTGATGGAAATGGCGGTTTGGTAGTGGGCGCTGCCCCTACCAGTCTTGCCTACCCGCAGTTGACCTGGGAAACCAGCGAGCAGATAGACATCGGCGCAGACCTCCTGTTCTTCGACAACAGGTTGAACTTTACGATCGATTATTTCAAGAAAACAACCAAGGACCTGCTTACCGGCGGCAATGCGCCCATATTCGCGGGCAATACGCTGCGCACCGTAAACGCAGGCAATGTTGAAAATACAGGTATCGAAATTGAATTGGGTTACAGGAACAGGCCTAAGACCGATGGATTGAAATATGATGTGTCTGTTAACTTCACCACTTTAGATAACAAAGTAACCTATCTCGATCCCAACACCCCGATACTATTCGGAGCGGGCATCGGTACCGGTTGGTCGGCCACCGCTATGAAAGTGGGCAACCCCATCTGGTATTTCAATGGATATCAAACAGACGGCATTTTCCAAAATCAGGCAGAAATTGCCGCATACCTGGCTAAAACAGGCATCACCGGTTACGCGCCCAAACCCGGCGAACCGATTGTGGTGGATGTGAATGGCGACAAGCAAATTTCACCCGCGGACCAAACCAATATCGGCAGCCCGCACCCGGACTTCCTTTTTGGTGGAAGAGTGAATATCGAGTACAAAGGCTTCGACTTGTTAGTGTTTGTACAAGGACAGTATGGTAACGAAAGACTGATGGGCTTCAACCGTACGGACAGGTCAACCGCCAATAAGCCTTATTTCTTCTTCGCCAACCGTTGGACAGGCGAGGGCAGCACCAATACCTGGTTTGCCGCTAACGCCGCCAATCCTTATATCTACAACAGCGACCTGATGATATTCGATGGTTCGTACACCAGGATACGCCAGTTGCAATTGGGTTATACATTCTCCCGCACGTTGCTGAACAGGGTGAGAGTGAAGAATGCGAGGATATATGTTTCGCTGGACGATTTCTTTACGTTCACCAAATATCCCGGCGTAGATCCTGAAGGCGGAAGCAATGGCGGTAACAGCATCGGCATCGACCGCGGCGGTTATCCTATCCCGAGAAGAGCTGTTGCAGGTATTTCATTTACTTTTTAAAGTCACACACACATGAAAAAAATATTCTTTCAATCCACACTCCTCTGCTGCGTTATCATGCTGCTGGCCGGCGGTTGCAAGAAGTTCCTTAACCAGGAAGTGCCCGGTGCTTTTCCTGAAGGGGATTTTTATAAAACCGATGCCGACGCCATGCAGGCAGTAATTGGAGTATACGATATGATGCAGGCGCATTATAATAGCAACTGGGCGAGCATCTACATGGTGAAGACCCTGTTATCAGACGAAAGCAATGCGGGCGGCAGCGATGCCGGTGACCAACCGGGCTATCAAACCCTCGACAATTACAATTTCGATGCTACCAACGATAAGGTAAGGGATGCATGGCGCATGTGTTACTTTACCATTTACCGCGCCAATAAGGTGATCAATAAGGTAGACCCCGGTACCGACCTGCGCAAGCGGCTCATTGCCGAAGCCAAGGTGCTGAGGGCTTACAATTATTTCGAGCTGGTATCATTGTGGGGCGATGTTCCGCTGGTGCTGGACGATATTCCTCCAGCCAGTTATACCAACACTCCCCGCGCCGCTAAAGCCAATGTATATGCGCAGATCGAAAAAGACCTGAACGAAGCCATAGCAGTTCTTCCGCTAAAGAACAGCTACGCCGGCGCCGACAGGTTCCGCGTTTCAAAAGGAACAGCGCAGGCATTGCTCGGCAAGGCCTTGTTATACCAGCAAAAATGGAACGAAGCCGCAACGCAACTGGAAGCGGTCATCACTTCCAATCAATATTCACTGGCCTCGTCCATTGGAGCAGCATTCTCCCGCAATCATGAATTCGGTGTTGAATCGGTCTTCGAGATCTCTTATACCAATGGCCGCAGCTACGACTGGGGTAACTTTCCCTGGGGCGGAGCGCCGGAAAGCAATATCCACGTACAATTGATGGGGCCCCGTGGAGATTTTTACACCAAAGCTCCAAGCGATTCACTGATCGCCGGATGGGGTTTCAATCTTCCTAAACAAAAAATGTGGGATGCATTCATTGCAGCCAATGACGTAAACAGGAGAAGGCAATGCATTATGTCCGTAGGTGAGTTGATAGCTGCCGGCGGCAACTGGACAAACCCCACAGCTTACGATTACGAAGGATTTTTCCAGAGAAAGTATGGCGCATTCACTTCACAAACCGGCACACCCATCGGTGAATTGAACTACGGCACCAACTGGAGGCATATCCGCTATGCAGACGTGCTGCTGCTGGCCGCGGAAGCATTTTACCGTGCCGCCAACGAAGGGAAAGCAAGGCAATACATCAACCTGGTGCGTGAACGTTCAGGATTACCGCCGACCGCTGCTTCGGGCACGGCCTTGTTCAGCGCCATCGTTACAGAAAGGCACCTGGAGCTGGCATTCGAAGGTTACCGCTTTGTGGACCTGGTGCGTTGGGGACTGGCAGTGCAGGAATTGGGATCGCTGGGCTTTAAACAGAACAAGCATGAGCTGCTGCCCATTCCTGATTATGATGTAAAGACCGGAGGCCTCACGCAAAACCCGGGTTATTGATTTAATAACACAACCAAAAAGCTATATGAAAATGTATTTGAATAATAAAAGCATATCCGCGGCATCCGTAGCATTGCTGTTGACTACGGTATTGCTGTCGTGCAAATATGACGTCAGGGAGCTGTCGCCCAAACCGGCGGCTTCCTTTACTGTAACGCCCGTTGCGGGACAGGTGAACAGGTATTTGCTCACCAGCACTTCTACCAATGGGTTCCGGTACGATTGGGATAAAGGCGTGGGAACATTTTCCCAGGGCAAGCAGGTAGACACTGTATATTTTCCTGACAAGGGTGATTATACCGTGAAGCTGCTCGTGTATGGGCACAGCGGCATGGACAGCGCATCGCAGGTGGTAAAGGTTGCTAACGACGATCCCGCCGCTATTACGCCGTTCAAGATCCTTACCGGCAACAGCAGTAAAAAATGGAAGCTGGCGCCTGAGGCAGGTGCTTTATTGATCGGCCCGAGCGATTTCAGCGCCGTATGGTGGCAAAACAATGTGGCCGATGTTACCAGCCGCGCGTGCCTGTTCAACGATGAATATACTTTCACCAAAACCGGCAGCGTAATGACCTTCGACAGCAAGGGTGATTTTTACGTGGATGAAGAGGCAGGCAATCCTCACCCCGCTGGCATGCCGGCTGTGGGATGTTATGCAAACTCTGCCATACCCGCGCAGTTCCAGGCGTGGGCCAACAACGGTAATTTTACCTTCGAGGTTATCAATAACACTAAGCTTAAGGTAAACGGGCTGGGTGCGCATCTCGGTTTGTACAAAGCGGCCAATCCGCCGGATGCCGCAGTAAATACGCCGCAGAACAGCATTACGTATGATATCATTTCGCTTACACCTACCCGTTTGGTCATCAAGATCGACTACGGATGGGGAGCATGGAAGTTTACCTATGTAGCTATATAAGCGAACCGTATGATGATACCATTATAAATCTTAAATATTTTCTATGATGCGATTAAGAGTTTTGATTCCCTGTGTATTACTGGCTTTTGCGTTTTGTTCAAAAAAAAGCAATGGCGGCGGATCGGTCATCAGTGTACAGCCGCCCGTGGACAAGAACTGGAAGTTCGAGGCGGCGCCCGCCTGGTCCGACGAATTCGATTATACCGGTTTGCCCAACTCCTCCAAATGGGGGTATGATCTTGGCGGAAGCGGTTGGGGTAATAACGAGCTGCAGTATTACACCGATTTAATCGACAATGCAAAAGTGGAGAACGGCATGCTCACCATTACCGCACGCAAGCAAACGATGGCGAACCGGAATTATACGTCGGCAAGGTTGATCACAAAGAACAAGGGAGATTTTTTATACGGCAGGATAGAAGTGCGCGCCAAATTGCCCGCGGGCCGGGGCACCTGGCCGGCTATATGGATGCTGCCTACGGATTGGGCCTATGGCGACTGGCCGAAGTCGGGCGAGATAGACATTATGGAACATGTGGGCTATGATCCCAATAATGTGTTGTTCAGTATTCATACACAGGCATACAACCACAGCATCGGCACGCAAAAAAGCGGGGGCATGAAAATTCCCACCGCCATCACGGATTTCCATAACTATCGCGTGGATTGGACGCCTTACGCGGTGAGAGGATATTTCGACGACCAGTTGGTATTTACTTTCGTGAATGAAGGCAAGGGATATGCTTCATGGCCGTTCGACAAGCGCTTTCACCTGTTGCTGAACGTAGCCGTTGGCGGTAACTGGGGTGGCGCGCAGGGCGTTGACGATACGGTGTTCCCGGCCTCGCTGGTGGTGGATTATGTTAGATTTTATAAGATGATAGAATGATTATTGATTATTAATTACTAATTATTGATACTGGAAGGTCAAAGGCTGATGGTCCCAATAATCAATAATCAATAATCAAAACTTCTTGTTTAGATGCCTTATACGCTTTCTGACTTAGCAAGCAGTCATACAAAAGGTTGGACGTACTGGTTCTTTTGATCCTGGTATCATCCACCTTTTTTTTCCACAAAAGAAACCTTCTTGGCAGGCGATGAGAACAGCAAGAATCGATATCGATTTACTTATTCGCCTGCCAATGCTAATTACAGATTTATGCTATCACAGATTAAAGGATTACATGGATTGACCCTGATCCGTGTAATCCTTTAATCATATATAATCTATGCTTTCCAATGCCGCGTTTACAGCCTCGATAAATTATAATCAGCAATATGCCTACTCATCATTATCCGTGATATTATTTGTGATAAACAAGTATTTTCGCGGGTAATGTCCAGGATACTTTGTTTCGGTGAAATCTTATTGCGTTTCTCACCTGATACGGAAGGCGGCTGGCTGGCCCGTAACAGCATGCCCGTGCACATTGGCGGAGCAGAGCTGAACGTAGCCACTGCGCTTGCCAAATGGTCCGAATCAACGCCAGGCGGGCAATGGCAGTCTGCTTACTGCACCGCTGTTCCCAACAACTATCTTGGCAGGCAATTGATAACCTATCTGCAATCAAAGAACATCGATGCCTCGCCTGTTCAATTGTATGGCAACCGTGTTGGGTTGTATTACCTGCCGCAAGGCCTGGATGTAAAAAATGCCGGCGTCATTTACGACCGTGCTGCATCGTCTTTTGCAGAATTGCAAACCGGTGTTATCGATTGGGATGCTTTGCTGCGCGATGTAAGCTGGTTCCACTTCAGCGCCATCGGTCCCGCGCTTAGCCAAAGCGCCGCCGATGTATGCAAAGAAGCGTTGCGGGCCGCGCGTGCAAAGGGCATCACCATTTCGCTCGATCTCAATTACCGCGCAAAGCTGTGGCAGTACGGAAAAAAACCATCGGATATTATGCCGGCGCTTGCACAGTATTGCGACCTGATCATGGGAAATGTTTGGGCCGCCGAAACCATGCTGAAGGTTCCCATCGATCCCGATCTATCCAAAAAAGATATAAAGGAACTGTACCTGCAACAGGCCATGCTTTCGTCGGAAGAGATCATGCGACAGTATCCGTCGTGCAAATCGGTGGCCAATACCTTCCGCTTCGATCATACGGGTACCATCAGGTATTATACCGCATTGTACACCGCCGGGCAATTGCATGTATCGAAGGAATATGTAACGGACGCGGTGATCGATAAGGTTGGCAGCGGCGACTGTTTTATGGCGGGATTGATCTATGGGCACGTGTGTAAATGGGATGCCCGGCAGATCATTGAATTTGCCACAGCCGCGGCTTTCAAAAAATTATTCATTAAAGGCGATGCCACTACCTCTTCGGTGGAAGAGATCAAATCGGCTTATTCACATTATGTCTAAACAACAATCGGCGCTCGATGGTTTATTGCAGCAACGCCTGCTGCCGCTTTTTTATCACGATGATGCGGACACCTGTGTCAATATTTTGCAGGCGCTGTACAATGCTGGCATCAGGCTGGTGGAGTACACGCACCGCGGCCCGAACGCACTGGTGAATTTTTCCGTGCTGCAGCAATGCAAGCAACAAATGCCGGGACTGCAGTTGGGCATCGGCACAATTAAAAATCCCGGGCAGGCGGAAAATTACATTGCGGCCGGAGCTGATTTCATTGTATGTCCTACCACGGAGCCCGCCGTGGGCAGCGTAGTATCCGACGCGGGGTTATTGTGGATACCAGGCTGTATGACCCCCACCGAAATCGGCAAGGCCGAAGCCGCCGGCGCCAAACTGGTAAAGATCTTTCCGGGTAATATCCTCGGTCCATCTTATATAAATGCCATTAAAGACTTGTTCCCGGGAATGCGTTTCATGCCTACCGGCGGCGTGGAAGTTAACAGGGACAACCTTCAATCATGGTTCAATGCTGGTGTTAGCGCCGTTGGCATGGGCAGCAGGCTGGTGTCTGATCCATTGGTAAAAGAGAAAGATTTTGCCGCGATAGAGGAACTGACGAGGCAGGCGCTGGACATTGTAAATTCAATAAGTCAATAAGTCATTGAGTCATTAAGTCATTAAGTCGATATCAGGGACCTAATGACCCGATGGCCTGATTCACCTTTCATCATCCTTTCCGAATTTCTTAACAGCTCCGGGTTTACTTTTGCACAAATGTTCTGATTGAAGCACCTAAAAGTACTCAACAAGTATTTATGGAAGTATCGCTACAGGTTCCTGCTCGGCATCCTGTTCATTGTGCTATCTAACTATTTCCGTATCCTGGCGCCCCAGTTCACGGGTTTTGTTGTTGACGAAATGGAGCTGGCCCTGACAGAAAAAACAGACCCATCCACATATCCCGACAAACAGGCCAAGGTAGCCGAAAAGACAACGAGCTACGACATACTCGTTAAAAACATCATCGACAAGGCAAGGCGCGACAAACTAAGCTTCGGGCAAAAAGTGCTGTGGTCGGGCATTGTCATTTTATTATTGGCCCTGCTGGGCGGCTTCTTTATGTTCCTGATGCGGCAAACCATCATCGTAATGAGCCGGCACATAGAATATGACCAGAAGAACGAGGTATTTGCGCATTACCTGAAGCTGGACGCCGACTTTTACAAAACACACAGCACCGGCGACCTTATGAGCCGCATGGCCGAAGACGTTAGCAGGGTGCGCATGTACACCGGCCCGGCCATTATGTACTTTATCAACCTGGCCGCCACTATCGGTTTCAGCGTGTTCTTCATGTTCAATACTGAGCGCACGCTTACTTTATATGTGCTGGCGCCGCTGCCCATACTGGCCATTACCATTTACTTCGTGAATAACATTATCGAGCGGAGGAGCGGTCATATACAATCCATGCTGGCAGGGCTTACCACCAATGCACAGGAATCGTACTCGGGCATCCGCGTCATTAAATCATTCGTGCAGGAGAAGGCCATGCTGGGCTTTTTTACGCGCAATGCAGACGATTATAAGAAGAATTCCATCGGGCTGGCCAAGGTAGAGGCGCTGTATATTCCTTCTATGTCGCTGCTGATCGGCTTGAGCACCCTGCTCACCATCATGATCGGCGGCATGTATGCCATCAATGGCAATTCGGCCATTACCGTGGGGACCATTGCAGAGTTTGTGATGTACATTAACATGCTCACCTTTCCCGTAAGCGCCATCGGGTGGACGGCCAGCATGATCCAGCGGGCCGCTGCCTCGCAAAAAAGATTGAACGAGTTCCTGCATACTAAGCCCGGCATCGTAGACCCGCCAAAGCCCGTGAACAAACCTTTCGAAGGCAATGTGAGCTTCCGGGACGTAAACTTTATTTATCCCAATACGGGAATACACGCGTTAAAGGATTTTTCGCTCGATGTCAAAAAAGGCCAAAAGGTGGCCATTATCGGCCGAACAGGCAGCGGAAAGACCACCATTGCCCAGTTGCTGTTGCGCTTTTACGATCCTGTAAATGGCTCCATTTCCATCGATGGGGTGGATGTGCGCAACATAAGCCTGGAGCACCTGCGCAAGCAGATAAGCTATGTACCGCAGGATGTATTCCTGTTCAGCGATTCGGTAACGGGCAACATTCAATTCGGCGAAGATGGCGGCTCGCTCAATGGCAAGGTGCAATCCGCCGCCCGCTATGCCAGCGTGGAAAAGGAAATAGAGGGCTTTGCGCATAAATACGACACTATGATAGGAGAGCGGGGCGTAACCCTGAGCGGGGGCCAGAAACAGCGCATATCCATCGCCCGTGCCATGGTGAAGGAGCCCAGGATCGTGCTATTCGACGACTGCCTGAGCGCCGTGGACGCCCGTACCGAGCAGGAGATCATCAATAACCTGTACCGGTATTTGCAGGATAAAACCGCGATTATCATCACGCACCGCATCTTTTCGCTGTTCGCTTTCGACAATATTATCGTGCTGGACGAGGGCGAAATAGTGGAAAAAGGCACGCACGAACAACTGCTTTCGGGCAACGGCTACTATGCATACCTGTACCGCCAGCAACAACAGGAGCGCCACCAGGGAACATAAAATCCAGGCTCATTTTCATTTCGTTAGACGCTTGTTACCGGTCAAAAACTTTTTTTATCGCATTTTGCCGTTTCAAAAACAATCATATATTTGTGCCTGCCTCGTTAAAACGTGGCGTGCAACAAGAACTTATAACTGCTAAAAAGAACCGACTGTGGCGTACGAAAACAATGACAAAAGAATGGAGAGCATTTACAGTAAGCGCATCCGTGCTGGAAAAAGAAGGACCTACTTCTTCGATGTAAGAGCTACCCGCGGAAATGATTATTATCTCACCATTACTGAAAGCCGTAAAAAGTTCAATGCCGATGGATATGACAGGCATAAGATCTTTTTATACAAAGAAGACTTCAACAAGTTCATCAAGGCTTTGGGTGAAGCTGTAGATTACGTGAAAACTGAGTTGATGCCTGATTTCGATTTCGACGCATACAACCACGACCAGGTTGAAGCCGAAGCCGACGATGTTACAGTTGATGTGGAAGGTGGCAGCAATGGTTCACCTGCGCCCGTAGTAACGGCTACTGCCGCAGCAGCGCCTGCGCCCACTCCATCCGCGGCCGGCAGCACGGATGAGGTAGACAAGTGGTAACCTGATCAAGAAAAATATTTAAAGCCTTCCGCATTGCGGAAGGCTTTTTTTGTTGTTATTGGATAATGATCTTTTGCGTTTCGGACACGCCGGATTGATGGATAATTTTCAATAAGTAAACTCCCCTGGCAAACGGGGTTGTGTTAACGGCATGCGTCTGGTTACTGATGCGTGCCTGGTACACGAGCACACCTTTTGCATTGTACAGCTGCAGGTGCGCCGGCCAAAACGTGCCCGCAAATTGTATGGTCAACTTTCCGTTAACTGGGTTCGGAAATACTTTGGATAATGTGTTTTCGTTGCGTGTTTCGGCAACAATATCCTCAAGCCAGGCTTGGCCCCCGCCCCCACAATTTGCATAAGTAATAACGATTCCATTATTGTCGATATCTATGCGCTTTTGTGCAGCGCCGTTTTGAACAGTGGTGAAACCGTATTTCAGCCAACTGCCGTTTACAGGCGTAACGCCATCTGATTGGTACAATTTTGTGCCGAGCGCAACTACGCCGGCATTGCTGTAAACCACGGTAGAGCAATTTTGGGCGCAGGCCGATGTTTGGTCGAATTGGGAAGTGCTAATATAGCCTGCCGGACCTATGCAGTTTTCAAAAAGAGTTACCTCTCCAGAAGCGTTGATGATGAGATGGCGGTCAGCAGGGGCGTTCTTAAGTTTAAGCGTGGAAAAGCCGTAATGCAAATTATCTCCATCCATCGGGTCTCCCTCATAGGCGTACCCATACAGGTATACAATAGATCCGTGGGATAAATTTCCATCATCGGTATAAATAGGAACTGTACACGTAGTATTACAGGAACCAACTTTATCTGACTGGGACACCGATAAAAATCCGGCAAATTTTCTATCGGAGAAATTAATGAATGACTCAATGCAGTTTCCAAACATATCACGTTCAGCCGGCATTTTTTTCATCGCCCACTGGTAAATGTTTAAATTTTGTCCACCGTCGCTTTCTGTGTAGTCAGGATCATAATAGTCGTTCCAGCAGCAGTGGCCCAGGCTTCTGCCTGTAAATCTTGCTGAATTGGCTACGGCACTGTTAAAGCTGTTTACGATAGACGTGGTAGTAGTATAAAAACTGCCAACATTAGGTTGATCATCTGCAAAGGCCCAAACTTTCATGTTGAATTCGGTAGCCACATAGTTTACATTAGTAAAGTCGGCACTTGGAACACTCATCGGTATCATAATCTGGGCGCGTGGGTTGCGGGTATAATCCATTGCATAACTATAAGCGGAGCCGCCACCGCCGCTCGGACCTGTTATAACAATCCTCGAATGGTCAATTCTATACCTTAATATCAACTGCTGGAGGGCATATTCTATTTCGTCATTACTAAAGTCCTCATCGGTTTGAAAGGCAAAAACGATGTAGGCAGTTTGCTCGATGCACTCGAATACGCCACCTGACCCATCCCAGTCATCTTCATCTAAAAACTTCAGCGGCCCAAAGTCCAACAATTCCGTTACTCCCGAACCATTAGCCGGTCCCCGCTGCCCATGTCCATGCAGAAACACTAATAAGGGGTAGGGTGGTTTAGACAATTGTTGCGGGTCATCGTACGATGCCGGCAGCCATAACATACAAGGGCGCGTTACCGGCAATCCGCTACCATGATTTCGAACCTGCACAGATGAAGTGGAAATTTGACCGGGCGTACCGGTTTGGGCAATGGCAAGAGAAAGGGCCATTGCCGCCAAAAGGCTGGTCAGTGTTTTTTTCACGAGTTTGGGGGTTTAATGTTAACTGATCAAACAAATTACCCATAATTCTCCGGATAGGGGCCGTAACTGTATACCCGTGTAGATTTTGAAAATAATCGCGTAAAAAAGTATCCCCGGATACACTAATAATCGCCCGTTTAATTACCTTAGCCGAATCTCTCAAATCATAACCAAACTAACTGTGATGAAGAAGCCTCTACTCTTTAAAATTCTAGGTGTTATCGTATTGATTTCCGGCATTACTGCAGCCGCCATTTACTATAAACCAGGCGAGGAGCCTATTTATATAGGAAAGGGCAGCAAGGCCTACGCAAAAGTCAAGGCCATGGACAACCCCGAGGCACGTGCCCAGTATGAATTCAATATGGTGAAAGATCCCAAAACCAATACCATCCCCGAAGGTGTTTTCGAAGCAGAACTCGCCCAGGCACGCGAGATCTATGCAAGACAGCAACAAATGAAAGTGGATGAAAACATTTACTCCTTCCAGGGACCCAACAACCTTGGCGGAAGGGTAAGATCGATTGTGTATGATGTGCGGTACGATGGTACCACCAACCAAACCATGTTTGCGGGCGGCGTAAGCGGTGGTATATATAAATCGACAGACAATGGAGCAACCTGGACACGCAAAAGCCCCACGAACCAGCATTACAGCACTACCAGCATAGCACAGGACCCCAGGGCCGGCCAACAAGATACCTGGTATTATTCTACCGGAGAGGCCATTGGCAATAGCGCCAGCGATGCCGGTGCATTCTACCTGGGAAATGGTATATACAAGTCAACCGACAACGGCGAAACGTGGACACGCCTCGCCAATTCAAATACAAGTTCGCTCGAAGGTTTCAACTCCAGGACGGACCTCGTTTCCAAAGTAGCGGTAAATCCTGCAAACGGCGACGTATATATGGCTGCGCTGAATGCAATCTACCGCTCGCAGGACGGCGGAACCAACTGGGCAATCGTGCTGACCGACGGCGGCGGTACCTATAGCTCATCCTTCGTTACCGATATCGTATTCAATTCCACCGGTACAAGAATGTATGCAGCTTTCGATGGAAGGGGATGTTTTTATGCTACCAACCCTCCGGGTACCGGATGCTCCGCATTGAACATCGCGGGCGTATGGACATCCACTACCGGAAACTCGGGAAGCTGGACGAAAATAGCCGGCGACGGCGCAGCAACTAATCCCGTAGGATGGGATGTGAATAATAGTTATGGCCGCGTGGTACTGGCGCTTGCGCCTAGCAACGAAAACATATTGTATGCGCTCTATTGGGATGGGGATGCTTATCCGAGCATCGAAGCCGAACTGTACAAGTGGGACCAGAGCACTACCTCCTGGGTTGACCGTAGTGCCAACCTGCCCAATGAAGCAGGCGGCTCTCCCGGTAATGACCCCTTTGCAGTACAAGGCGGTTATGACCTGGTACTGGCGGTAAAGCCAGATGACGAAAACTGTTTATTCATCGGGGGCACTAATATCTACCGGTCAACCGACGCATTTGCCACCGCTGCAAGCGTAACACGCATCGGTGGATATGCAGGTCCGTCCACGTACGCTTCGTATACCAACTCGCACGCCGACATTCACTCCATTGTGTTCCAGCCAGGCAGCCCCACAACGATGGTATGCGGTAACGATGGCGGCATTCAACGCACTGCCAATAACCTGGCCGCTACCGTGGCCTGGACGGTGATCTCCACCGGCTTCAGAACATACCAGTACTATCATGTAACGCTGGACCCGCGCAACGGCAATGGAAAAGTAATGGGAGGCGCACAGGATAATGGCACCACCAGGAACATTGGAGGAGCAGGCACCGACTTCGAAAGAATATTCAGCGGAGATGGTGTATCTGTCGGCCTAAGCGATAATATATCCGGCACGTTCTGGGAATATGTAGGTTTTCAATCCGGCCCGATCTATAGAAGGGCTTCCACTTTGGCCGCCGATTTCATTAATGCGGACATCCGGCCTTCTACTGCTACTGACGCCGGTTTGTTCGTTACGCTGTTCGAGCTCGACCAGGACAACACCCAGATCATTTATTATGCAAGCGATAGCAGCCTGTATAGAAATACATCGGCTTCTACCGCCAATACCACCAACTGGACAAACCTTACAGGCATTCAAACTACAATCGTAGATGGTAGTTCGCCCAAAACGCAGATCACCGCGCTGGCCACTACGCGTGGAGCATATAATCCCGCCACAGCCAGTCTCTTCCTCGGCACCAATGAGGGAAGATTGTACAGGCTGGACGATCCCGCAAACGTTGCGGCAGCCACCGCCCCGGTTAATATTACCGGCGGAACCTTCCCTGTAGGCGGCAACATCAGCAGCATTGCAGTAAATCCCCGCAACGATGATACGGTGCTGGTTACCTTCTCCAACTATGGTGTTACCAGCGTATTCTGGACGGGCAATGCCAATTCAGGTGCGCCTACCTGGTTGAACGTGGAAGGCCCCAGCTTAACCCTGCCCTCGTACCGCAGCTCTGTGATTGCGGTTACCAATAACGGGGTGGAATATTTTGTAGGCACTTCCGTAGGACTGTTTGTTGCTACTATCAACAGTGCAACTCCCGGCGCAACAGCCTGGACACAGGAAGGCGCTAATACAATCGGCAATGCCGTCGTAACCAGTATGGCGCTGCGGACTTTGGACAACAGGCTGCTGGTAGGTACGCACGGCTATGGCATGTGGGCAACCACGCTTACAGGCGCAGGCCTGCCGGTTAACTTCACCAGCTTTACCGGTAAAGCAGAAGAAAAACAAAACCGCCTGCAGTGGACCGTGGAGAATGAAGTAGACAACCAGGGTTATGAAGTGCAGCGCAAATACAAACACGAAACATCGTTCAGCAAAATAGGATTTGTGCCCGCCAAGAGCGCCAATGCTTCTGCCAACAGCTATACATTCCCCGATGCACTGGTTGACCTGGGCATTGAAAATGTATCGTACAGGCTCAAGCAAATAGACATCGACGGCGATGAGCAATACTCCAGCATCATCACGCTTACAAGGAAAGTATCTCCCAGGTTTGTGGAATACCTTTCTGTAAGAGGCAACAGCCTGCTGATGCGCCTGAACGGACAAAGCAACCAGCAGATCACCTTCCGCCTGTTCGACAGCAATGGACGGTTATTGAAGCAGCAAAGGCTCGCCGACCGTACGCAGGAAGTATCGCTGGCAGGATTGCCGCGTGCCACATTCGTGGTGGAGATAACGCATCCCGATGGCCGCAGGCATAGCCAGAAGATCGTATATTAAAATGAATAACGGGTAACAATCCCGATAGTAATAAAAAGCTCCGAACGTTTGTTTCGGAGCTTTTTTTGTCGAACGTAAACATCCAACATCCATACCCTCATTTCGCCCTGAAGTTTTTGTAGGCATTCATCAATCCATTTGTGGAGGAGTCATGAGAAGAGATGGTGGCTTCATCATTCAATTCCGGCAAAATTTTATTGGCCAGCTGCTTGCCCAGTTCCACACCCCATTGATCGAAGCTGTAGATATTCCATACAACGCCTTGCACAAATATTTTGTGTTCATATAAAGCGATGAGCTGTCCTAACGTAAAAGGCGTTACCTGCTTTACTAAAAATGAATTGGTGGGCCTGTTACCGCTGAAGGTTTTATAGGGGACCAATTCCGCCGGCACATTTTCTTTTTGCAGCGCTTCGGGTGTTTTGCCATTCATCAGCGCCTCGGTTTGTGCGAAGAAATTGGACAATAATTTTACATGATGGTCACCGATAGGATTGTGGCTGATGGCAGGCGCAATAAAATCACAAGGTATCAGCAGCGAACCCTGGTGTATCAATTGATAAAATGCGTGCTGCCCATTGGTACCGGGCTCTCCCCAGATAACAGGGCCGGTGGTATACTGCACGGGCTTACTGTTACGGTCAACCGATTTTCCATTGCTCTCCATATTACCTTGCTGGAAATAAGCCGCAAACCGGTGCAGGTATTGATCGTAGGGGAGAATGGCTTCGGATTGAGCGCCGTGAAAATTGGTGTACCAGATGCCCAGCATCGCCATGATAACGGGAATGTTCTTTTCGAAAGGCGTAGTCCTGAAATGTTGATCGGTTGCGTAAGCTCCCCGCAGCAATTCTTCAAAACGATCATAACCTGTGGTTAATGCGATCGATAAACCAATGGCGCTCCACAACGAATAACGTCCGCCCACCCAATCCCAGAATCCGAACATGTTTTGCTGATCGATGCCGAACTTAACCACTTCTTTATCATTGGTAGACAAGGCCACGAAATGTTTGGCAACGTGCTTTTCGTCGCGGGCATGTTGCAGGAACCAATCCCTGGCGGTAAAGGCATTGGTCATGGTTTCCTGAGTGGTAAATGTTTTAGAAGCGATGAGGAACAGCGTTTCATCGGCAGTTATTTTTTTAAATGTTTCTGCTATGTGCGTACCGTCTACATTGCTTACGAAAAAAGTTTGCATCCCCTCTTTCCAGTAAGGCCGCAGCGATTCGGTTACCATCACCGGTCCCAGGTCGCTGCCGCCAATGCCAATGTTTACGATATATTTAATGTTCTTGCCGCTGTACCCTTTCCATTCTCCCGAATGTATGCGGTTGCAAAAATCCCTCATTTGCCGCTGCACTTTTTGCACATCGGGCATAACATCTTTTCCATCGGTTGTTACCGGCCCGCCTGAAAAATTGCGCAGGGCGGTATGCAGCACGGCCCTGTTTTCGGTACGGTTGATCTTTTCGCCATTGAACATGGCTTCGATGGCCTCCGCAACGCCACATTCCCGCGCAAGCTGCAATAACAATTGCATGGTTTCACCAGTTGCCAGGTTCTTGGAGTAATCGAACAAAATATCATCGAAGAAAACCGAGAACTTCTCAAAACGGTCCGGGTCTTTTTGAAAAAGATCGCGGATATGTGAAGATGACAATGCCTGTTGGTGGTCCTTCAATGCCTTCCACGCAGTGGTTTGAACGGGCGAAACGGTAGGAAACATCCTTTTTTATTTTAAAAGTAAAAATAGTAAGCGGTAATGATTTTCATGTGTTATTTACGAGCAGTTCTACTACGTAAAAGCACTTTTTAAAGCGGCATATATAATAATTACAGTGCCGGAAATGCAAGGTAGGTGCAAACCCCTAATCACCCCAAAAACTGCGGTTTTTACTGGCACACGTAAAAGCGGCAATCTATTTTGTCGTCGCGTTCAGGCATAAACGCTGAACAATTTGATATCCTTTAAAAACCGATCTAAATCTGAACTATGAAAAATTCTACACTGGTAGTATGTCTCTTTTTGATCAGTTTTGTTTCCCTTCGGGCCGAGCGTACCGCAGCCCCCTTCGGAGTAAATAATATTGTATTGAAGAATTTCCAGGCCATCCAGGTAACTGGCGGCGCCAAGATCATTTGGGAGTTTACCTCCGAAGAAAGAGATGTTACGTGCAAGCTTGAAAAGAGTATCGACGGCATTAATTTCGGCGTATTGTACACAATACATCTTACATCCACCAGGCAGCAGGCGCTGCATTCCTTTATCGACACTGAACTGCCCGCCAAAGTATTTTACAGGTTGCGGGTAACCAAGGAATCTTATATTCCTTATATATCACCGATAGTATCCCTTACAGCCACACGCGACGAAACAGGCCCGGTCCAAAACCCCGGCATGTCTAACTCCGTGTTTGGCAAGATCGCTTCCGATGAGGCTGTTGTGCATGTGCGCATACTGGACATGCGCGGGCAATCGAAGCTGCAACAACGCGGCAGGGGTACTGAGCTCGACCGCAATTTCAGGCCCGCATTCGGCAGGCTGCCCTCTGGTTATTATGTGCTGCGCGTGCAGGACGAGCAAAACAACATTTTGTTGAATAGGTTTATTTATAAATTCTAGCCAAGCAAACCTAAGCCCAAACCTCCTAATCCAATATCCAGACACAAGCCCGTTTTTGAACCGTACCCGAAAAAAGGTTCCGAAACCCCAAAAACAACCGGCCATTTCGACTGGCCGGTTTTATTTTATCAAGTCATTGGGTCAATAAGCATTTATTTTAAATGACTTAATGACCCATTGACCCAATGACCTCTATCACACGTTGCACCATTTCTTTTGTAATATTCAGGTGCAGTACCATCCGCACCTGTGCAGGCGTCATGGGAATTACGAGTATATTATGCTGTTTGAACTCCTGCGTTAATTGCGCTGCTGTTTTGTTTTTTACTTCAAAGAGAATGATGTTGGTCTCAACGGGAAGTATGTTGCCGGTAAAGCTTTTCTCTTTTAATGCGGCGGCGATCTGTTTTGCATGCGCATGGTCCTCTGCAAGGCGGTTCACGTGATTATCGAGCGCATACATGCCGGCAGCCGCCATATACCCAGCCTGTCGCATGCCGCCACCGAACACTTTCCGTACACGCCTGGCTTTTCTTATGAACTCCTTTGTGCCGATCAATATGCTGCCGATAGGACAGCCTAATCCTTTATTGAGACAAACCGATATACTATCAAACATCTTCCCGTATTGGGCCGGGGTTTCATTCATGGCCACCAGGGCATTGAAGAGCCGGGCACCGTCGAGGTGTAGCCGCAGATCGTGCTCGTCGCATACTTTCCTGATGGCGATAATGTCATCGATATTATAGCAACTGCCGCCACCGCGGTTAGAAGTATTTTCGAGGCAAACCAGCGAGCTGTAGGCCTTATGCGGATCGTTGCGGTTATTGACGGCCCCGGCCACCTGTGCGGCGTTGATCTTGCCCGCATGGCCGTCCAATACATGCGCCTGTGCCCCGGAATTAAAGGCTATGCCGCCTCCTTCGTACTGGAATACGTGGGCCGTTCTTTCGCAGATCACCTCATCGCCGGGTTGCGTATGGCATTTAATGGCAATTTGGTTGCTCATGGTGCCGGTGGGACAATACAATGCAGCTTCCATGCCGAACATCGAGGCAGCCTTTGCTTCCAGCGCATTTACGGTTGGATCCTCGCCGAATACATCGTCTCCTACGTCGGCGTGCGTAATGGCCTGCATCATTGCAGGCGTGGGTTTGGTAAAAGTGTCTGATCGTAAGTCTATAGTCATATAAGTCAATAGGTCATTGGGTCATTGGGTAATGTGTTATTCCGGAACTTCTTCAGGTCTGTAATCGATAGTGCATCCAATCTTAATCGGATTTATTACATATTAACCGGTCATGGTTATGGAACTATCCAATTGCTTATAATCAATTTCAATATTCAATTATTCGCCTATTGCTCCATTAATCGTTTTGGTTAATGGGCCAATTAAATTTTGCGGTGAAGATAATGTCTCATTTTGAGAATCAGATAATCCATTGATTATTGAATTGCCAATGACCCAATGACCTAATGACTTAATGACCATTCACAATCAAGACGCTAGCCCAAAGGTTGCACCCCTTATGCAAATATTTTTTTAATGTTCATTAAACCACGCAACAGCATTTCATTCCAAATTGCCGTAAACAAATTCGTAAGTCCCTAAAAGTATAGCCATGAATTCAACTAAAAACAACTTGAAGCTTTTGCTCGGAGCGCTCTTATTCTTATCGGCCTCCATATTATTCTCCTGTCAAAAAGATAATAGCATTTCCAATGAACCCGTAGCCGAAGAAGAAGCCGTTACCATGTCGGAAGAAAGTGCGGCCGCTGACGCGGAATACGAAGAAACAGCAGAGATCGGCATGTCGGTAGACGCAGACCTGGAGGCCGCTGCCCGCGCAGGACATACCAATTTCGGCGCAGCCCTCAACGCCAATATCGACCTGTTCTTCGACCTTTCATTCAGGGTAGGGCCCTGCACCAGGATCACTGTAACACCTAACGACACCACCTACCCGAAAACAGTGGTGATCGATTATGGCGACGGTTGCATTTGCCGCGACGGTAAGTTCAGGAAAGGCGCTATAGTGCTGCATTATACCAAGCCCCTCCGCAGGCCCGGCGCTGTGCTTACCATTACCTTCCGCAATTATTTCGTTAACCGCGCTCATATAGAAGGCAAGAAGGTCATCACCAACCTGTCTGCAAACGGCGCCCTTCAATACTCGGTGGTAGTTACTGGCGGCAAAGTAACCTGGCCCAACGGCCGTGGCTTCAGCTACGAAAAAACAAAGACCGTTACCCAGATCAGGGGCATGGAAACCGCAACTGTAAGGGATGATGTATTCTCTATAGAAGGACGTTCCAAAACAACCTATGCCAGCGGCCTTACCGTAACTAAAAACACAGAAACACCGCTTATCAAGCCAGTAGCCTGTGCATGGATCGTAAAGGGAATCGTGAAGATAAAGATCAATGACCGCGTACTGTTCCTTGACTACGGAAACGGCAACTGCGACAACAAAGCCATACTCAAATGGAATGGCCACGAAAGAGAGATAACCCTGCCTTAATAACAACTCGTACTCATATGCAGACCGGCTTTGCCGGTCTCTTTTTTTTTTACAGTTTCCTGCTGAATGCAATCATCTCCTCATCCGTTTTCAATATCCTAACGTTGAGGAACGACCGCTGCAGGTCCTGCACCATCGCGCCGGAGACCACGATCTGCTTGTTATAAAATTTCGCGGACAGTTCGGCAATATATTTATCGATGTCATATCGCCGCAGGTAAGTAATGATGTGCGTGTACAAATGGGTAACGGCATGCGTAGTACAGTAATCGGCCAGAATTTTTACCGTTACATGCTGGCCCAGCGAAACCGCCTTAATACCGTTCTTTTTTAAAAGATATTGCATCGCCAGTATCGGAATCTCGTGACGTTCGTGTTCGGGAGTGAATAACAATACCACGGCATTATTTTCCTGGCTGTTTACTTCAACGCCATTCAACGCTACGCATAGCTTGCGCATGATGATGCAACTGGCAAAATGCTCCATGGCCGGCACTACATTGCCAGTAACCCATAGCAAACCCACCTTGTGCAGGAAAGGGTAGAGGATCTGGAAAAGCGTTTTTTCAAATCCATATTGAAGGATGCAACCATCAATGATCTTTTCAAATTTCGGCCCGTCAAGGTCGATGGCTGCCTCTGTGAGATGATGGGCGTATAGCTGAAAAGGATCTTGTATGATGTAAGTGTCCAGGGCCTGCCTGCTTACCTGCTCGGGGGTCAGCGCAGCAATTTTTGATATCTTATAACCATTGCGGTACAGCGTGGCGATCTTTAACATTTGTTTTAGATCGTCGTTGCTGTATAACCGGTGATTGCCGGTCTTGCGCGCAGGCTTCAACAACCCGTACCGCTGTTCCCAAATGCGTAGCGTATGCGCTTTTATAGCGGTAAGGTTCTCGATATCGCGGATAGTGAACACGTGCATGCGCCAAAAATACCGGTTCCTGTAATATTTAACCCCCGGGTGCTACTGATAATTGCCTTATTGCTGATTTGACCTATTTTTGGCGCTTTAATACACGATCAATGCTCAACGATATCCTGGTGATTTTCCTGATACAGTTCCTGCTGGTAATGTTACCCGCCCCTGGTTTGGCAAAGATGTTCGAAAAGGCCGGCGTTGCTCCTTCAAAAGCATGGATGCCTTTTTATAACACATGGGTGATCCTCGAAACCGCCCACCGCCCGAAGCATTGGTTCTTCTGGCAATTCATTCCCGTAGTAGGATGGTTCATTACCATGGGCATTTATATCGAATGGGTAAAAACGTTTGGCAAGTTCGGCTTCCTGCAGCACACCGCGGCAGCGTTGGTGCCGTTCTTTTATTTTCCCGCCATTGGATACGATCGCAAGGAAAGGTTCGGTGGTGCTAAAGTGGTGCACGGGCACCGCAAATCAGCCGCGAGGGAATGGATAGACGCGGGCATTTTTGCGATTGTGGCGGCCACGCTCATCCGCACTTTTGTTTTTGAAGCGTACACCATTCCAACAGGCTCCATGGAAAAAACCCTGCTGGTAAATGATTTCCTGTTCGTGAGCAAGCTCAGCTATGGTCCACGCCTTCCCAATACACCCCTGGCCGTTCCTTTTGTGCACCACACCATTCCAGGTACCAATGCAAGGTCTTACTCTGAGCTCATTCATATTCCTTACAGGCGCTGGTTTGCCGCACCGGTAAAACGCAACGACGTGGTGGTGTTTAATTTCCCCGCGGGCGATACCGTTATCAACCGCGAAGGATTTCAGTCTGAGCAACCTTATTACCAGGTGTTGCGCGAACCCATGATCGCCAATGGCGATGTGAATGCCGCCAGGAAATTCGTGCTCGATCACCCGGAGCAATTCCCATTGGTCGTCCGTCCTGTCGACAAGCGCGAAAACTATATCAAGCGGTGCGTGGGCATTGCAGGCGATACGATAGAAATAAGGGATGCGGTAATATACGTCAATGGCAAGGCCACGGAAGCGCCTCCCAAATCGCAAATGAGCTATGTTGTAGTTACGAGTGGGCAGTTAATGGACAAACAAACCATGCTGGAAGAATACGATGTGGACATTACAAAAAAACCCAGCGAGTTCAATGAAACGGGCAGGCCCAATGAATATACGATGTTGCTTACGATGGATGCAAAGCAGAAAATGCTTTCCAGCGGGCTTGCAAAATCGATAACGCCCGTCCTCAATTCGCCGTATCCCGTATATCCTTATGATACGCTGCACCGTTGGAACGAAGATAATTTCGGGCCGCTGTGGATACCAAAAAAAGGCGCCACGCTTACGCTAACGCCGGAAAATTATTCGCTGTACGAACGCGCCATACGCGTATATGAGCACAACAAGCTCGAAATGCGGGATGGTAAATTTTATATCAACGATCAGCCCACCAATCAGTACACATTTAAAATGGATTATTACTGGCTGATGGGCGACAACCGCCACAGCTCACAGGATTCGCGCTTTTGGGGATTCGTGCCCGAAGACCATGTAGTAGGCGAGGCCTGGTTGATATGGATGAGCTATGGCGACGGGATACGGTGGAAGCGATTGTTCCGGACGATCAATTGAGCACCGCCCGAACCTACACTAAACTACATTCATGAACAAAGAAGTCTATCAATTTACATACGAGGTTTACAACTCCGTCAACGACTTGCCGGAAGAAGATGCCTGGCTTTTAAAAGAAGCCCGTGAAGTTACCCAGCATGCTTATGCGCCGTATTCACACTTCCAGGTAGGCGCCGTTGCCAGGATGGCCAATGGCGAAATTGTTGCCGGCAGCAACCAGGAAAACGCGTCGTTTCCCATAGGCCTTTGCGCGGAGCGTGTACTGCTGGCATCGGCATCATCCTTATATCCCAAGGTTCCCATCAGCATTATTGCCATCAGCTATAACAACGAGCAGGGAAAAAGCGACCATCCCGTGGCACCCTGCGGCATATGCAGGCAATCGTTGCAGGAATTTGAAAGCCGCGCAAAACATCCTATCCGCCTTATTCTTGGGGGCATGGAAGGAAAAGTGATCGTGATACCGAAAGCGAGCACATTGTTGCCTTTAGCATTTACAGGTGGGGAACTGCGATAATCATCTCACCAGATCTCCCCTCAATCTCAGCAATTCCGTTTCTGCTAATTTTGTATTGTATCTCGCGTCAATGAGGCGGTTATAAGCTGTTTCCAGGCTTTGCTGTGCATCGCGGAGCTCCAGGTAAGTAGATACGCCGAGGCGGTATCGCTCAAATGCAATGAACACATTGTCTTTCGCGAGTTGAATATTGCTTTCTTCCAGCTCGAGCGCCTGTTTCTGGAATTGATATGTTTTAAATGCATTGTAAATGCCGAGGTCCAGCAGCGACCGCTGGTTCTCCAATTGAATCTCGTTGAAGCGGATGTCCAGCTTCGCCTGTCTTACCAAACGCCGCGTATTGAAATTGTTCAGGATCGGAATACTTGCCGTAAATCCATAGTTTAGTCCGCGGTTGAGCGAAAAAAGCGGTTGTGCCTGCACGTTAACCACTGCATTGTTATTGTTCCTGGTAAAGCTATAAGCCGATGTAAAGGACAGCGTTGGAAGAAATTCGGCCTTCCGCTCACGCAACACTGTATTGGAGATCTCAATGTTCTTGCGTGCAATCAACAATTGCGGGTTGTTTGTTTCGGCGGCGCTTCTTACTTCCTCCAGTTGAATGGAGGGGTTGATGGGAATGGTGTCCAGCACATCGTAGGACCGCGCAATGTCTACGCCCATTACCTGGTTCAACTGCTGTTTCAATTGTTCGATCGCCGTGCGCTGGCCCAGTTGCGCCGACCGTTGCGCATTGAGGTCGGTTTGCGCCTGCAACAATTCCTGGCGAGTGCCGAGGCCTACTGATAATCTTCTATCGGCCAGCTTTACCCGCTCTGCATTGATGCTCATTTGCTCTTCTATGGCGCGGAGCTGTTGTTTTTCCTGCACCACATTGTAGTAGGTTGCAATCACGGATGCAATGGTGTTCACCACTTCGTTCTTTACCGTCAGCTCTCCCAATTCCACTAATTGCGCGAGCCTGTCGCGCGTGGCAAACATGCGCAGCCCGTCGAACAATGTCCAGTTGAGGGCTACGTTGGCATTGATGTTATTGTTCTTTAACCCCGAAGTATCGCGTTTTCTTCCATCGGCAAACTCTACTTTTTGTGCATTCACATTCCACGCGCGGCCGGCGTTTGCATTGATTTGCGGAATGAAAGCGGCATTGGCATAGGAATTATCCAGCGCCGCAGACGCGGAATCGATCCTGGCGAGCAGGATATTGTAGTTGTTCTTTAATGCGGTCGAAATAGCCTCTTCCAATGTCAGCACCTGTGTATAGCAAACATTTGCCGCAACCAATGCCGACAGCAATAAACAATATCTGATCATCTTCATACCAATTCTGTTTTAAGGGATACTGGCTCGGCGGGTGCCAGCGTATCCAGCTCGCTTTTCTTTTTGCTGGTGGAAAGATAAGAATATACGGCAGGGACAATATACAAGGTCAGTATCAATGAGAACATTATGCCACCCACGATCACGATGCCCAGCGGGATCCGGCTCGTGGCCGCGGCGCCGATCGACAGCGCTATGGGCAAGGCGCCCAGCGACATGGCGAGGCTCGTCATGAGAATAGGTCGCATCCGTGCCGTGGACGCTTCCACTACCGCTTGTATCTTGGGCACGCCCGCGAGGCGTTTCTTATTGGCGAATTCTACTATCAGGATGCCATTCTTGGTAACCAGCCCCACAAGCATGATCATGCCTATCTGCGAAAAAATGTTCAGCGTTTGGCCGAATATCCACAGCGAAAGGACCGCGCCCGGAATCGCCAGCAGGATCGTCACCATGATCGCAAACGGATCGATGAAACTCTCAAACTGCGCCGCCAATACCAGGAAAATAAGGACCGTTGCCAACAGGAAGGCAAACAGCGTATTGCCTGAGCTTTCAGCAAAATCCCTCGAACTGCCCGAAAGCGCGGTAGCGAAGGTGTCGTCCAGCAGCTTGTCTGCGATCTCTTCCATCGCTTTTATGCCATCGCCAATGGTTTTGCCGGGCGCCAGCCCTGCTGTAACAGTGGCGGATTTATAGCGGTTGAAGTGATAGATAGTAGGCGGAGTGGTTTCATCTGTAATGGTCACAAGATTATCCAGTGAAATGATCTCGTTGCGGTTGTTGCGCACGTAAATATTTTTCAGGTCGGTGGGATCGTCGCGGTCCGAACGTGCCACTTGCCCGATTACCTGGTATTGCTTGCCCTGCCTTATGAAATAACCGAGCCTGCGGTTACTAAGGGCTAATTGCAATGTCTCGGATATATCCCCCACGCTTACCCCTAATTCGCTTGCCTTCAACCGGTCGATGGTAATGCGTAATTCAGGCTTGTTGAATTTCAGGTCCGAGTCCACGCTCTGCAGGACGGGATGCTTGTTGGCTTCTTCAAGAAATTGTGGAAGTACCCGCTGCAATTTTTCGAAGTTATTATTCTGCAATACAAACGCCACGGGCTGTCCGCCCCTACGGCCAACTGAAATGGTTTGTTCCTGGATGGCAAATGCTCTTCCTTCCGGAAACTTCGGCAGGTTCCTGTTTACCATGTTCACGATTTCCTGTTGCGAGCGTTCGCGGTTCTCGGGGTCCACCAGCGTAACGCGCACAAACCCGGAGTTAGCTGAGCCAGAGCCGGTAAAGCCAGGGGAGGTAACGGTTAATATGATCCTTTTTTCGGGTACTGAATCCAGCATGAGCTGCGACAGCTTGTCTACATACTGGTCCATATGATCGAACGAAGTGCCCTCGGGAGCAGTTACCTGTAACCTGAACTGGCTGCGGTCTTCCATGGGCGCCAGCTCCGACTGCAAATTGCGTCCGAGAAGCCAGGCCATGGCAATACATGCCAGAACGATCGGGAGTGCCAGCCAGCGCGCACGCATGAAGCGGCGCAATGACTTATGATAGCCGTTCTCCATCCAACGGAAGAAAGGCTCGGTCTTATTGTAAAACCACGAATGCCTGTGTTGCTTGCGCGTAAGGAACACGTTCAATACCGGCGTAAGCGTCAGCGAAACAAAGGCCGATATCAGTACCGCGCCGGCCACCACAATCCCGAACTCGCGGAACAGCCTTCCTACAAAACCTTCCAGGAAGATGATGGGCAAAAAGATCACCGCCAGTGTAATGGAAGTAGCGATGACCGCGAAGTAAATTTCTTTGGAGCCTTCTCTTGCAGCACGCCATTTGTCCATGCCATGCTCCATTTTTTTAAAGATGTTTTCCGTAACAACAATACCATCGTCCACCACCAGGCCCGTGGCCAGCACGATGCCCAAGAGGCTCAGTACGTTAATGGTAAATCCGCTCAGGTACATGATGAAGAATGCACCGATCAGTGAAACAGGAATGTCTATCAACGGACGTATCGCGATGATCCAGTCGCGGAAAAACAGGTAAATGATCAATACCACCAATATGATCGCGATCATGAGGGTTTCTTCTACCTCTGCAATGGAACGCTTGATAAATTGGGTCTGGTCCATTGCAATGTCCAGCTTGATGTCTTCCGGCACTTCTTTCTTCAACTGCTCATAACGCTTGTAAAATTCATTAGAGATGGAAACATAGTTCGATCCGGGCTGTGGAATAATAGCCAGTGCTATCATGGGAATGCGGCTCTCTTTCAAAACCGTCTCCTCATTTTCGGGACCAAGCACTGCTTCGCCGATATCTTTTAATTTAATATCGCTGCCGCCGACATTCTTAATGATGACATTATTGAAATCTTCTTCGGTTGACAAACGCCCGAATGTCCGGATGGAAAGTTCAGTGGTATTACCGGCGATCTTTCCCGAAGGCAATTCAACGTTTTCACGTTGCAATGCCTGTTGCACATCGCCGGGGGTAAGATTGTAAGCGCTCAGCTTTGCGGGATCGAACCAGATGCGCATCGCGAAGCGCTTTTCACCCCAAATACCGATGGTGCTTACGCCGGGAATGGTTTGCAGCCTTTCTACCAATACATTGTTGGCATATTCCGTTATTTCCAGTTGGTTGCGCGTATTGCTTTGCACCGTCATGGAGAGGATGGGGTCATTGCTGGCATCGGCCTTTGATACCACGGGCGGCGCATCAAGGTCGTTGGGTAATGAGCGGCTTGCCTGCGATACTTTATCGCGTACGTCGTTGGCCGCGGCTTCCATGTCAACGTTCAGCTCAAACTCCACGTTAATGCTGCTGGTTCCCTGGCTGCTGGACGATGTGATGTTCTTTACACCAGCGATACCGTTGACGGCTTTTTCGAGCGGCTCTGTGATCTGGGATTCTATAATGTCGGCATTCGCGCCGGGATAGGAGGTACGTACGCTTACGTTAGGCGGGTCGATAGCGGGATAGTCGCGCACACCCAAAAAACTGAAACCGATGGCGCCGAACAGAACGATGATAATGTTCAATACAATTGCCAGTACCGGCCGCCGTAAGCTTAATTCTGATATGTTCATTCTATAAGTCCTTTTACCCGCAGCTCACAGCTTATAGCTTCAAGCCGCAGTTGTTACTGCACCTTGGTCAGATTGATCTTGGTATCGGGACGGATGGCGAGCAAACCTGTAGTTACGATCGTATCGCCAACATTCAATCCCTCGGTGACCTGCACATACGATGAGTCGCGGATGCCTGTTGTAACCACCTGGAACTTTGCTGTACCACCGTTATAAATGATCACGCGCTTGTTCCTGGCCTGGGGTATTACTGCCTGCGTGGGGATGACAATGGATTGTGCATCCCTGCCCATTTGCAAATTCACTTTCGCGAAAGCACCGGGCACCAGATTGGAACTGTTTCCATTCACCACAGCCCTTACTTTCAGGGTACGCGTATTGGCTTCGATAGAGGCTTCTGTTGCAATTACCCTGGCCGTGAACTTTTGTTTTGCGCCTTCCAATCCGAACTTCACTTCGCTGCCGGGTTTCATATTGTTGCTGTACTTCTCGGGCACTGAAAATTCCAGCTTCAGCTGGTCAACCTTTCGTAGTGTCGTGATAACAGTGCTTGGGCTTACATAGGCGCCTGCGCTGATGTTGCGAAGGCCGAGCCTGCCAGAGTAGGGAGCGCGTATTTCTGTTTTAGCAATGCTCACCCGCACAATATCCATATCGGCCTTCAGGTTATTAACCTGCAGTTGCGCAAGGTCGTATTCCTGTTGGCTGATGCCTTGAATTTTCAACAACTCACCGTACCGTTCTACTGTTTTTTCCGATATCTGCAATTGCACCTGCAATTTTTTCAATTGAGCCTGCAGGTCACCATCGAACAGCTTGGCGAGCATCACGCCCTTATTCACAAAATTGCCTTCACGTACGTTAAGTGATACCACCCGGCCTGAGATCTCGGGCATGATGGCGGTTTCTTCGTAAGGCAATAAACTACCGGGTACTTCGAGCTCTTCGCTCATTGGACGAGTTTTAACGATAAACCCTTCGGCCTGAACGGGCATGGCGGCGCGATTGCCGCCTCCGCCTGCTTGCTGTCCCCGCCCCGGGGCAGCCACCTTCTTATCATCATCCTTGCATGCTACCAGGCAGGTTACCAATAAGAAAAGGATACCGGGAATGATATGTCTACTCATGGTGCGTGAAAATAAATCAAACCGCAAAGATGAAGATTACCGCTGATATAATTGGAGTTTAAACATATATTTAAACACTTTGTTTAAATATCAAAAAAGCGTTTGAACGCCATGGACCTGCCTGGCCTCGTGCTGCAGCAGCCATTTCTTTCTCCAAAGGCCGCCGCCATATCCTACAAGGCCTTGATCGGATCCTATTACCCGGTGGCAGGGCACGATAATAGCGATATTGTTCCTTCCATTCGCGGAGGCGGCCGCGCGGATAGCTTTAATATCGCCGAGCCGCTTAGATAGCTCGAGGTAAGAGATGGTTTTCCCGTAGGAGATGCTCAGCAATTCACTCCATACTCTTTGCTGAAAGCCGGTGCCTTCCTGGTAAACCGGCACGTCGAATTGTTTTCTTTGTCCCTGGAAGTATTGTATCAGCTCTTCCACGCATTGGATCACAAGCGGGCCCGGCTGTGGAGGCGATTGGTTTTGCACTGTCTCTCCATCGTGCATGAAATGGACTTCTGAAATAAACTGCTCGGTGCCTGCAATGCGCAACAGGCCTAATGGCGACTGGTAATATGTGGAGGTTATTGGGGGCATTAAGTCATTAGGTTATTAGTCATTAGCCATTAGCCATAAACCCAATGACCTATTGACTCAATGACTCAATGACTTAATGACCAGTTCACCCGATCTTCCAGCCGTTTTGGACCTGCCGCTCGGGCTGTAATAAAATTACTTCTTTTTCGGCTGTGTAAACCCCCAGCACCAGGCATTCGCTGATGAAATCCGCTATCTGCTTGGGTGGGAAGTTCACAACCGCTATTACCTGCTTGTTCAGCAGGCTTTCCTTAGTGTACATTGCGGTTACCTGGGCCGACGATCGCTTGAGACCCAGTTCCCCGAAATCGATCAGCATCCGGTATGCCGGCTTCCTCGCCCTGGGAAAATCATTCACTTCAATAACAGTTCCTGCCCTGATATCTATTTTTTCAAAATCATCCCATGAAATAGTCATAGCTTTTTTCCTTTATTTTGACATTCGAAAGTGAAAAGTTTACAGCCAAAAGTCAAAAGCTAAAGATATATCGTAAACTTATGGCTTGCTGAAAGTTATTCACTTTTGACTTTTGTCTTTTAAACTTTTAAATCTTACATATGGACCGCACGGCAACAGCCATCTGGAATGGCTCAGGTAAAGAAGGCAGTGGAAATGTGACCACGCAAAGCTCAGTACTCAGCAAGAATCAATATTCATACAAGTCGAGGTTCGAGCAAGGCACAGGCACCAATCCCGAAGAACTGATAGCGGCTGCGCATGCCGGATGTTTTTCCATGAAACTGAGTTTCGTGCTGGGAAGCGCTGGCTTTATTCCGGATTCCATCGAAACCACCTCTACCGTTACGCTCAACAACGGCGTTATCGAAAGCTCGCGACTGGTAGTAAAGGCAAAAGTGCCTGACATCAGCCAGGAACGTTTTCAGCAATGTGTGGAAGAAGCCAAGAACACTTGCCCCGTGTCCAAGGCTTTGTCCGCGATCAACATTACAGCAGAAGCACAACTTTTATAGAAGTCACTAGGTCAATAGGTCATTAAGTCATTGGTGAAGAAAAACATCAATCAAAATCCAATGACTTACTTGACTAAATGACCTAATGACTCAATGACCCCTTACAATTAAAAACTCATTATAATGACAGATCAAAAGCGCCGCAAATTCATACGCAATACTTCGCTGGCTGCCGCCGGCTTTTTTATTGTGCCGCGGCATGTACTGGGCAGGGGCCACGTTGCACCCAGCGATAAGTTGAACATTGCGGGCATAGGCGCGGGTGGCAAAGGCGCCAGCGACCTCCGTGAATTTGCAAAAAGCCCGAGAGTGAACATCGTGGCGCTCTGCGACGTAGACGACCGCCAGGCGGCCGATTCCGTAAAGCGCTTCAGCAATGCAAAATATTACAAGGACTTTCGTGAAATGCTGGAGAAAGAAGGTAAGAACATCGACGCGGTGTCCATTTCCACACCAGACCATACGCACGCCGTAGCCACGCTGGCCGCTATGCAAATGGGCAAGCATGTGTACACGCAAAAGCCGCTGACGCACGATATTTATGAAGCACGCGTGCTCACCGAAGCCGCAAAAAAATACAAGGTGGTTACGCAAATGGGTAACCAAGGGGGTTCCGGCGACGGTGTGCGCAAAGCAAAGGAAATGGTCGACGCAGGACTTATTGGCGAGGTGCGTTCGGTGCAATGCTGGACTAACCGTCCTGTATGGCCGCAGGGCGTTCCCACACCCACCGGCAATCATGAAGTGCCGAAAGAACTGGACTGGAACCTTTGGCTTGGCCCGGCGCCATACATCGACTACAATCCTGCTTACCTTCCTTTTAACTGGAGAGGCTGGTGGGCTTTTGGCACCGGTGCATTGGGCGATATGGCTTGTCACATCATGGACCCCGTGTTCCGCATTTTACCCATCGATTATCCAACCGAAGTAGAATGCAGCGTCACCGGCAACTGGAAAGGATTTTTCGCCGAATCCAATTATGTCGACAGTTGCCCGCCCGCTTCCATCATTCACCTCGGTTACCCACGCAAAGATGGCAAAGGCAAGATCAAGGTAACCTGGATGGACGGAGGATTGTTGCCCGAACGCCCGGAAGAATTATTGCCTGATGAAGAAATGGGCAACTGGGACGGCGGCGCCATTTTCGAAGGCACCAAAGGAAAATTGATGGTGGATTGTTATGGCGCCAACCCCAGGTTGTTACCCACCAAATTGATGAAACAAGTAAAAATGCCGGCAGAAAAGATCAAGCGCGTGCCCGAAGGACACTATATCCAATGGGTAAACGCCTGCTTCGATGGATATGGAAAGGGCGTGACCAGCTCGCCATTTGAATTTGCCGGGCCTTTTACTGAAAGTATCCTGATCGGCAACCTCGCCATCCGCAGCTGGATGCTGCAAAACCCCAAGCTGAAAGGATGGGGCGATAAATACCTGGGACGCAAGAAACTGTTGTGGGACGCAAAGAATATGAAGATCACCAATTTCGACGAGGCCAACCAGTTTGTGAAGAGAGAATACCGCGACGGCTGGAAACTAAGCTTGTAATATTTCGGTTATGGGTTACGGTTATAGCCGTAGCCCATAGCCGCTTATCCTTCGTGTAAGGATTCCGACAATATGATCAATTCTTTTTGTTTGTATTGATCTTTCGGGTTGTCGAAACACTTGCTGAACTCTTCCAGCAGCGTTTGTATTATGCGGCGGTGGTTCATGGGTTTGAAGTAAGAAGGCACCGGCGGAACCGATATCCTACGGAAATAATTCTCTACGTCTTTATGCGTAAACACCTGGCCGCTCAGGGGATCGATGTAAAACTCGATCTGTTGTTGCATGCTGGAATCATCGTCGGGGGCGATGCCCGATTTAAAGAAGGCCAGTACGAATTGCTTGGGAATATTGATGGCCTTTACCGGAATGTCCAGCAGCTCGCTCAGGATCAGGTATAATATGCCGTTGCTGATGGTATTGCCGCGCTTGCATTCCAGCACTTTGTTTATCAAAAATTCTTCGGGATGCTGGTAGCCTACTTCCATTCCTTTCAATCCATAATAATTGTACAGGATGCTGCTTACAACGTGCACCTGCTCCAGCGGCGTAAGATAACTGTTCAGCTCGAGCCAGATGTTCCTGCGCAGCTTTTCCATTTCCTGCATGATGGAAGTGGTGGCCAGCTCTGGATATTGAAAGCGCGCCACCAAAATAGAAGCGGTGAGCAGGTCCTGGTAAGGACTTTTGTTCCAGCTTTCAAATTCTTCGGTAAGGTCGCGGTAGTGAAGGCGGTGGATCAATAATTCTATGCGTTCCTGGATGTCCTCGCTGGGCGTGTTCTCCCAAAGATTTTCCAGGTTCGGAATGATGCCTCTTCCATAATCCATGATCTTGCCAGACACCGCGTTAAAAACCTCTTCGTCCGGATCATCGATCAAATGAAATAGGGCTTTTATTTCTTTATTTTCCTGCATGGGCACTGATTGCTGATATATAGACAGCATTTCTATGCAAAGTCAATATCCAGCAAGTTTTAAAATTTCTATAAAATCATTATCCACATATACACATTCACCTGTAATTATAACGCTTAGCTATTTCTTCTTCTTGCCCCTCGGCACTTTTTTCGGCGGGTTGGCCTTCAGTTCCTCGATGGTCTTCTTTACTTCTTCAATGGTAAGGTCCGCTGCTCTTTCCTGCTGCTCCTTTGATAATTTATAGTTGCGCAATCCCTGCTTGATATAAGGTCCATAAGGGCCGCGCAGCACCTGAATCTTTTCTTTTTCAAAGACCTTGATGGTGCGCTCCTCTTTAGCTTTACGTTTTTCAGCAATGATAGGTGTGGCCTCCTCTAAAGAAATACTGTAAGGGTCCAGCTCTTTTCCCAGTGAATAAAACTTGCCATCGTGCGCAATGTAAGGCCCGAACCTGCCGATGTTCACGCTCACATCCTTGTCTTCGAACGAGCCCAGCATTCTGGGCAGCTTAAAGAGTTCCATTGCCTCGTCGAAGCTGATGGTCTCGATGCTCTGCGTGTTCTTCAGCTTGGCAAACCGCGGCTTTTCTTCATCACTCACATCGCCTATCTGCACCATCGGCCCATATCTTCCCATGCGCGCAATTACTTTTTTTCCAGATTCGGGATCGATGCCCAGCTCACGTTCGCCTTTGATGCGTTCTGCTGTTTCGATCGTATTCTCTACATCTTTTTTAAATGGGATATAAAAATCATCGATCATGGAATTCCATTTCATATTGCCGCTTGCAACCTCATCGAACTCCTGTTCGATGCGGGCGGTAAAATGATAGTCCATGATGTCATCGAAATATTGCTTCAAAAAATCCGTCACCACCAATCCCAGGTCTGTCGGAAACAATTTTGATTTTTCCGCACCGGTATTTTCCTGGGCCGTGTCTTTTTGAATGCGGTTGTTCTTTAGTTCCAGTATGCGGTACTCGCGCTTGATGCCTTCTTTATCGCGCTTTTCCACGTATCCTCTTTTTTGAATGGTGGAGATGGTAGGCGCATACGTGGAGGGACGCCCAATGCCAAGCTCTTCCAGTTTTTTTACGAGCGATGCTTCTGTAAAACGGGGCAGGGGACGTGTAAACCTTTCCACGGCCTGCATCGATTGCAGCGGCAGTTGTTGCCCTACGTTCAGCGGCGGCAGCATGCCTTCTTCCGTTTCGTCTTCGCCCATGTCTTCATCATCGCGGTCTTCACGGTACACTTTTAAAAATCCGTCGAACTTCAATACCTGACCTTGTGCTGTCAACTCTTCCTTATTGGTAGAGATCTGGATCTTTGCGATGGTCTTTTCCAGTTCGGCGTCTGCCATCTGGCTTGCCATGGTCCTTTTCCAGATAAGCTCGTACAGCTTGCGGCAGTCGGCTTCATCAACGTTCAGCCGGTGCATGGCGGTAGGGCGTATGGCCTCGTGCGCTTCCTGTGCGGATTCGTTCTTGTTTTTATACTTGCGCGGCTGCACGTAGCGGTCGCCGTATTGCGATTCGATCTTATTATGAATATCGTTTAAAGCAGTGTCGCTCAGGTTTACGCTGTCGGTCCGCATATAAGTGATGTTACCGCTTTCGTACAGCTTCTGTGCAAGCAACATGGTGCGGCTTACGGAGTAACCCAGCTTGCGGCTGGCTTCCTGCTGAAGCGTGGAAGTGGTAAAAGGCGCGGCCGGCGATTTCCTCGCGGGCTTTACCTGTATATCGGTAACCTTGTAATTGGCATTGATGCAGCTTTGCAGGAATGCCTCGGCGGTTTCGGCGGATGCGTGTTTTTTTCCTTCGGCCTGGAAGGTCACGTTCTTATCCGATACATCTTTTGCGCTAAAGAATGCCGATACCCTGAAGCTGCTGACCGGCACAAATGCATTGATCTCCCTTTCGCGCTCGGCTATCAAACGCACTGCAACGCTCTGCACCCTGCCCGCGCTAAGGTTGTTCTTCATGCTCATTTTGCGCCAGAGCACGGGGCTTAGCTCGAAGCCCACGATCCTGTCCAGCACGCGGCGGGCTTGCTGGGCGTTCACGAGGTTCATGTCGACGGTGCGCGGATTTTTAACGGCCTGCTGTATGGCCGGTTTGGTAATCTCATGAAAAACAATGCGCTTGGTCTTTTTAGGGTCCAATCCCAGTACTTCGCACAAATGCCAGCTGATGGCCTCGCCTTCACGGTCCTCATCCGTTGCCAGCCATATCTCTTCGCTCTTTTTGGCCAGTCCCTTCAGTTCTTTTACAACCTTTTGTTTGTCTTCGGGAACTATATAGCGCGGTTTGTAATTGTTCTTTATATCGATGCCCATATCGTCTTTTTCAAGATCGCGGATATGGCCATAACAGCTCCTCACTTCAAAATCCTCGCCCAGGATCTTTTCGATGGTCTTAGCTTTAGCCGGTGATTCTACTATCAATAAGTTTTTTGCCATAATTACTTCCTAAACCCGTTCTTGAGGGCGTGCAATTTTAGTGTATAACGATTAAAGTAAAAAATTGGTGCCACCGTCAACCATGTTAGTAATATATTTATGTCCTGCGATTTTTATGCAGGTTACTGTTGCAACTATGTTTTAAATGAACGATTTAAGTACATACAAAATTTATGCTTTGAGCGACCGTTCCGTGGTGTTGGACCTGGGAAATACCATCGACGAGGTGGTAAACCGCAAAGTGTTGTCGGTGCTCGCCTGGATGCGAGCGCATACTTTTCCGGGGCTCAGGGACCTGGTTGCCGCCTATAGTTCGTTGACCGTTTTGTACGATCCGGTGCTGCTTTACAAGGAATATATGGTCGGTTATGTTGCCGGTATTTCAACCAGGTTGGCCGATGATGCGGATGAGCATTCGGGTCACGCGGCGGCTGTTGGTGGGGTCGGCAAAACCGGTTTGTGTGGTGATATTGCCGGTGTGGTTACTGCGCCTGCAACCGCATTCGAACTCGTGAAACAAAAACTGGAGGAGGCGTGGCACCAAGCGGAAGATTTTGGCATGATGACCGACCGCGAAATTTCGATACCTGTTTGTTATGATCCGCGGTTTGGTCCCGACCTGGAAGAAATGGCAAGGACAAAGAACTTAACGGTGCACGAACTGGTGCAACTGCATTGTTCAACAACGTACCGGGTGTATATGCTGGGTTTCTTACCGGGATTTCCATACATGGGTAAGGTAGATGAGCGGCTCGTAATGCCGCGCAGGCCGCAGCCGCGGGATGTAGCGGCAGGAAGCGTAGGCATTGCAGGATGGCAAACAGGCATCTATCCCTTAGCTTCGCCGGGCGGATGGCAGATCATCGGGCGTACGCCATTGAAGTTGTTTAATGCGGCGAAAGATCCGCCGGTGTTGTTGAACGCAGGGGATATGGTGCGGTTTTACCCGGTTACAGTACAAGAATTCGAGTCATTGAACATTTAGGTCGTTTGAGCCGTGAGGTCTTGAATATCGAATCATTGGGTCATTAGGTTAATTCAAGGATAAAATAACCGGGTATTTAAATACGGTGATAATCGGACAACCTTGGGAAACAAAAGAAGCCCGTTCATAACTGACTCAATGACTAATGAGCAAAACCAATTGCGCATGTCAATCACCATCTTCAAAGCCGGCATACTCGATTCCTTACAAGACGGAGGCCGCTACGGTTATGCCGCACAAGGCATCAATCCCGGTGGGGTCATGGACAGCTTTGCCGCGGACACCGCAAACTTCCTCGTTGGCAATTCCAACCACGAAGCAGTATTGGAGCTGCACTTTCCCGCATCGCAATTGTTTTTCAAGGAAGATGCGTTGATAGCAGTGTGCGGCGCCGACCTTACGCCCACTGTCAACAACGAAGCCATTCCCATGTGGCAACCGGTAATGGTCAAACGAAACACCTTACTTCAATTTTTGAAATGGAATTGGGGGGCCCGCGTGTATGTTGCGGTGCAGGGCGGCTTTAAGGTGCAGCAATGGCTGAACAGTTACAGCACCAACCTGAAGGCAGCTGCCGGCGGGCATTCCGGCAGGATGCTGGCAAAGGGCGATGTATTGCCTTTGCGCAACACCAGCGAGATCATTGCAAAAACTATCCCGGCCGATAAAGACCATCTCGCTTTGCCCTGGGGCGTGCTCGATAAAAGAATATACGATCAACCGGAACAAATACTAATACTTCCCGGCCCCGAATGGATGTTGCTGGACAATGCGTCGAAGGTTGCGCTCACCACGGCCGCATTCACCATCGACCAGCGCTCGGACCGCATGGGTTCGTTGCTCAATGGACCCTCGCTGCAATTGCAGGAACCTATGGAAATGGTATCGTCCGGCGTCGACTTCGGCACCATTCAATTACTGCCTGAAGGAAGGTTAATGATATTAATGGCCGATCACCAGACAACGGGCGGATATCCCAGGATAGGCAGTGTCATTACCGCGCACCTGCCCAAGCTGGCGCAACTGCTTCCGGGTTCATCCATATGCTTTAACCTAACCGATATTGCCGCCGCGGAACAAATGCTATTTTCTCAAATGCGCGACAACAGCATCATCGAACGCTCGTGCCGCGACCATTTAACAGAGCTGTATGCGCGGCATTGACCTCAACTGCGATATGGGCGAAGGTTATCCTTCCGATGCATTATTGATGCCTTACATCAGCTCGGCCAATATTGCCTGCGGCTACCACGCGGGCGATATGGATACGATGAAAAGAACGGTTGACCTTTGCCTGCAATACCATGTCGCCATCGGCGCGCATCCTTCGTATCCAGACAAAGAAAATTTTGGACGCACCGATATGCTGGGGACCGGGGTATCACTAAAGGAGATACCATCTTTGATCATAGAGCAAATAAACATGCTGCAGGCGGTGTGCGCACAGGCCGGTGCAAGGCTGCACCACGTAAAACCACACGGCGCGTTGTACAACAGGGCCGCGGTGGATGCGGAAGTAAGTACGCATATCTGTAATGCCATTGCAAGCCTCGACGCCTCATTGATTTTGTATGGGTTGAGCGGAAGCCTCATGGAAACAGCCGCGAGAGCAACAGGCTTGCAATTCCGGAACGAAGTATTTGCAGACCGCACGTATGAAAGTAATGGCACCTTGCGTTCGAGGTCTGCGCCCGGCGCATTGATCACTGATGCCGATCAATCGATGAAACAGGTATTGCAAATGATCAACAAAGGCACGGTGACCGCCATCGATGGAAAAACAATTCCCATGCGGGCAGAAACAATTTGCATCCATGGCGACGGCCCGCATGCGGTGGAGTTTGCAGCCATGATAGCACGGGAATTAAAAAACAATGGCATCATTATCCAGCAGTAATAAAGTAGAACAATAAACGCCGCAACACTTGCAAAACAGATCCGCTTTATTGGGCGCCGCCTTTCTTATGGCTACTTCCGCCATCGGTCCGGGTTTCATTACCCAAACCACGGTATTTACTCAGCAACTGCTTACCAGTTTTGGCTTCGTGATATTGTGTTCCATCCTGCTGGACATTGCCGCACAATTGAACATCTGGCGCATCGTGGCCATCAGCGAACAAAGAGGTCCCGATATCGCGAACGCGGTATTGCCCGGCAGCGGCTTATTGCTTGCGTTACTGATAGCGGCGGGCGGACTGGCTTTCAATATCGGTAACGTTGCAGGCGCCGGCCTGGGAATTAATGTAATGGCCGGAACAGATGTGCTTACCGGCGCCATCATCAGCGCCATTATCGCCATTATTATCTTTTGGTTCCGCGAGGCGGGCAAGGCCATGGACTGGTTTGCAAAATTGCTGGGCTTTGTAATGATCGGGCTTACCGCATACGTGGCCATTACTTCGCAGCCGCCGGTGTTGCAGGCGGTAAAGCATAGCTTCTGGCCAGAGCAGTTCGATATTACCGCCACCATAACCCTGGTAGGCGGAACAGTAGGAGGGTATATCAGTTTCGCGGGGGCGCACCGCCTCCTGGACGCAGGCATCACCGGAAAATCGCAACTGCGTGCGGTGTCTAACAGCAGCATACAGGCCATACTATTGGCATCGCTAATGCGCATCCTGTTGTTCATGGCCGCACTGGGCGTAGTAGTTGCGGGGGGTAGCCTCAATAAAAGTAATCCTGCCGCGTCTGTATTTCAAATTGCAGCCGGTGATATCGGTTACCGCATTTTTGGATTGGTGCTGTGGTGCGCGGCCATTACATCGGTGGTGGGGTCAGCTTATACATCGGTTTCATTTCTGCGGAGCCTGCATCCGGTGATCGAAAGATATCAACGGTTGTTCATTGCGCTGTTCATCGTTGTTTCCACCTTTGTGTTTGCATTTATCGGCAGGCCGGTGCAGGTATTAATAATAGTAGGCACGCTCAACGGTTTTATTTTGCCCGTTGCTCTTGCTTTAATGCTGCTGGCCGTGCGTAAACAGTCCCTGATGAGAGGCTATCGCTACCCGGTATGGTTGCAAATAATCGGTTGGGCTGTGGTGATCATCATGACCTGGATGGCCATAAGAACATTAGCTTTTCTTTGACAATTTTCACTGCATTTTCCCGTTCTTTGCAGTGTTCCTCCTCCAAAGAAAATCTTTGGGTTCAACTTCAACTCTGCAGTAAGGCTACTCTTATCTTTTAATGCATTATTATGACCGAGAAACCTTCCAACAAAGGGCAGGGTGGCATGTTGACCTATGCCTCGTTCGAACATTCGAACAAAAAAGAAAATCCGCGTAATTTTTTGTGGTGGTGTGCAGGCGCGCACCAGGACCTGTTGCGAAAATTTCCATCCGAGCACAGTAAGTATGCTGGTATCGGCGGGGTGATACTCGCCACGTTTGTACTGGCGGCGCTGGCCGGCGGTTACGCCGTGCACAGCGTATTCGGCAACTGGATGTGGACCTTGGGCTTTGCTGCCATCTGGGGACTGATCATTTTCAACTTCGACCGCTTCCTGGTGTCCACTATGCGCAAATACGGTATAAGCAGGGGCCAGCAGATAAGAATGGCCGTTCCCAGGCTGATACTCGCTGTATTGATCGGTATTACCATTGCGCGGCCGCTGGAGCTGAAGATATTTGAAAAAGAGATCGACGTAAAAGTGCTGGAGAACCGGCACAAGAAAATACAGTTGAACGATAGCCTGCTGAACAGGGAAACGGCCAACACCCTGCAAACCGCCGAGCTGGAACGCAACCGGCTTAGCGCAAGGAAACAGGCGATTGAAGACACCCTGCACCGCTTACAACAGGCATATGTAAGCGAAGCAGATGGTACCGGCGGTTCCATGCAGCGCGGCATCGAATCGCTTACGCTGCTTAAGCAGCAGGCCTATAACAATGCCATACGTCAATACACACCCGAACTGCAGGAACTGCAGGCGGGCATCACGCAGCAGGACAACATTCTTTCCACTACGCGCTCCACTACTGAAACCAAACGCGCCCAATACGAGGCAGACATCGCGGGCAAAGTAGGTTTTTTGGAAAGGAATAAAGCACTGTCCGACCTGGCAGATGAAGAAAGCAGCGTATGGTGGAGCAACCTGCTGTTATCGTTGTTAATTATCCTGATAGAAATAGGGCCTGTGCTTGCCAAACTTATATCCAGTGTCGGTCCCTACGATGTGGCGCTGGCAAAAGAAGAGTTATTGCAAATGGCCAGCGATGAACACGCATTGCGCACGGGTAAAGAAACGCTTACTGCAAGCAGCAATGGCCTGTATGATCATAAGAAAGAGACCGTATTGAAGATCTAATTGCTGTTCAGGTCGGACGAAATTGCTTTTAATTCACGCAGCTCCTTCAGGTCCTGCTCAAAGGCTTCACGTTTCTTGTTTTTGAAAGCTCCAGCCTTAAAAGCGATAAAATAAATAACTAAGGTTATTGTCAGGCTAATTGCGGTCTCGCCCAAGGCTGTCCACAGGTCTTTATTTTCCAGCTTTTTCGGCAAGAACGAAAAAACGGTCAACAAGCCTGCGCAAAACATGCTAAGGCCAAACCAGCCTTCGATCTTTTTATTCTTTTCGTAGCCGAGGATGGTTTCCTTCAAAAAATCATCCAGGCTTACATTGCTTAGGTTAACGTTAAAACGCCGCATGGTTTTGACCAGTGAAATTATTGCCAGCACAACGCCCAATGCCAGGAGACCGAATGGAATGTATTGGAAAACATAAACGAAATCGAAAGGATTGCCGATAAATATGCTGGTTATTAAGCCAAGGTTTATGACCATCAGCAACAGGTATAAAGAACTGTCACGCCTGATCTTTGAAACCCGGGACCGTGACCTTTCTTTTAGCATGCTCATGATAAGCTGTTCATTCAACCGTTGCGATAGTGTCAGCCTTTGTTCGAATTGCTGCCACTCCTTCTTTATTTGCTCGATATTCATATCTGCGTTGTTTTTATAAGATTGCTCAATTTGTTCTTGATCCTGTTTAGTCTTACGCCCACGTTGCTGATGGAGATTCCCACGATTTCACTGATCTCTTCATAGCTTTTTTCGTCCAGGTATAACATTATAATGGCCTTTTCTATTTCTGTAAGCTTTTCAATGGCCAGCTTCAACATGCTCTTATTTTCGCGGTCATCATTTCCGGCGGGAATGTCCGGTATCTCAAATTCACTTAAACCCAATGGTTGTTTCGATGGCTTTTTGGATTCTTTCCTGAAATTGGATATAGCTGTATTAAGGGCCACCCGGTATATCCAGGTGCTGGTGGCGCATTCTTTCCTGAACGCGGAAAACGATCTCCAGAGTTGCAAAACAACTTCCTGGAACAGGTCCTTCCGGTTTTCTTCATCGTCACAATAGAGATTACAAACTTTGAATATCAATCCCCTATTTTGGTTGATCAATTCAATAAACTCTTTTTCCATTCAGGTTGGCTGCTTTATTCATTAGTCGTTGATTGAACGGGCTTCTTACAAAACGGTGAAAAAACTGAGATGGTTAATTGAATGTCCCGCCCACGGTTGTTGCAAGATTTTCCGCCCACCGCTTATATTCCTTGCCGGAAGGATGCAGTTTGTCCGGGGCCAGCATGCTCTCATCACTTGCCGAAGTACGGGTGCCGGGCGTAATATCGAGGTAGTGCACTTTGTAATTATTGGAAATGGTCTTGTTGATCATGTTAAAAGCATCGATGGCCGTTGCAATTTTTTGGGGGTCGCGGTCTGCTGCAAAGGGAGTAGCGCCCCAGTCGGGGATGGAAAGCACCACCACATGCCCGGGCTGATTTCCTGCAAAGGTGATGGCCTGTTGCAGCAGCTCGTCAAATTGCACTGCGTATTCTTCGATGCTTCTTCCGCGGTATTGATTGTTCACGCCTATCAGCAGCGTTACAAGATCGTAAGTTGGTTGTAGAGCAGTTTGTGCAATGGCCGCGGACAATTCATCGGTGGTCCATCCTGTTTTGGCGATGATCTCGGGCGCATGAAAGCGCTTGCCGGCCTTCCTGAGCATTTGCACGGCCTGGTAAGGAAAGGATTCATGCAGGGGAACGCCTTCGCCGATTGTGTAAGAGTCTCCCAGTGCTAAGTAGGTATGTGAGGGATCAGCCATTGCATTATGGATTATCGATCATCTCGGCAAACGTAATTCATAACTTATAACCCGGAGCATCACGCGTAGAAATTATTTCTTTCTTTTTATTCTTACCGACGCGTTTTGGGTAAAGCTGCTCGAAAGATAAATTTCCTTTCGTGCGTCGCCGTCATACACCACCATCAGTGCGGTATTGGGAGGGAATTTTCCGAGGTTTTCCGCGAACATGCTGATCTCGTTGACGGCTTTGGTGCTGTCAAGCTTCACGTACAGGTTCAGTCCGCGCACATCCAGCTCTTTGCGGGCCAACACAGGGGAGCCATTCATGAAAACAGAAATGCTGTCGCCATCGATATCTCCATTATCGTAAAAACTAATACGCAATGAGTCCGAGGATACCGTGATCTCCTGTTGTAAAATGTTCTTCCTGGCCTCATACCTTGTTACCAACTCCTGCTGCGCATTGTTTGCTTCGGGAGCAATGTCTTTTGCGGTATTGGCCGTAGTAGTTTGCGTGTATACCACGTCATCGGGCAGGGGAGACCAGACCTTTACCCCCGCAACGGTATTTCTCAGAATGGAATCCTGGTTCAGTTCGTTGCCATCAAGCGTATAATTTACGCGAATGTCAGGACAGGTGTATTTGTATTTTGCCTGCCTCAGAAAAAATCCCTGCAGCGAGCTCTTCGCCTTCGATACCATCAGCGTGCCTTCGAAGTCCATGGGACAATCCAATCGCTGCGCAACATTCGAGCGGTAATGTATCACCGGGATGTTCTTGATGTATACCTGCCTTGTCCTTTTATCATAAGTACCCCTGATAAAAACGCTTTGGTACATGTTCTTGAAGTAATAGCCGAACACTCCCTCTACTTCATCGCCTTTTTGTTTTAAGATCAGTTCTGTAAGATAGTTGTCGTGCAATCCTTCCATGTCCACGTCTGCGCGGCCATACCAGGAGCCGGTAATGGTTTGAGAAAAAGACAACAATCCGGAAAGAAGGAAAATGGTAAAAGAGGCGGTTTTTTTCATTGCGGGTTCGTTTAGCTGAAAGATGGGCCGGCAATAATGATTGAAGATACTCGAAAAAATCAAGCCAGTTTTTTGAATTTTTGATTTCTGTTTAAAACTGATGTTAAATAATCATTAGGTCATTAAGTCATTGGGTCAATAGGTCACTAGTTAATAATCAATAATCAATAATTTCAATGATCTAATGACTCAATGACCCAATGACCTATTTTAGGTGGCGCTTCATTTCGCGTTCGGTGTCGCGCTGGCGGATGGTTTCCCGCTTATCGTACAAGTTTTTGCCTTTACCAAGGCCAAGCTCCATCTTGGCCAATCCCTTTTCATTAAAATAGATCCTTAGCGGCACCACGGTGTATCCTTTTTCCCTGATCTTGCCTTCGAGCTTTTTAAGTTCCCTTTTCTGGAGCAGCAGCTTACGGTCCTGCATCGGATCGTGATTGCTGCTGGTGCCATGAGAATATTCTGCAATGTGAAGGCTCTTCACCCACAATTCTCCCTTGTTGAAATAACAATAGCTATCGTTGAAGCTGGCCTTGCCTTCGCGCAGTGATTTTACTTCGGTGCCGGACAATACCATGCCCGCTGAGTATTTATCCTCGATGAAAAATTCGTGGTAGGCATTCCGGTTGCGGATTTCCATTAGAAAGTTATTGAGTCATTAGGTCATGAGTCATTTCAGGCGTAGATCACTAATGACTTAATGACCCATTGACTTATTGACCATAGAATTTTCTTAGTTTTTAAACAAAGTCAACACTGTCCCCAGTTTATCCCTCAGTTCTTTCCGGTGAACGATGAAGTCGAGAAAGCCGTGTTCCAGCAGAAACTCGCTGCGCTGGAAACCTTCGGGCAGGTCTTTCTTGATGGTTTCTTTAATTACGCGGGGGCCGGCAAATCCGATCAGGGCGCCGGGTTCGGCTATGTTCAGGTCGCCGAGCATGCCGAACGAAGCAGATATACCTCCGAACGAGGGGTCGGTCAATAAAGAAATATAGGGGATGCTGGCGGCGCTCAGTTGCGTAAGCTTGCCCGATACCTTGGCCAATTGCATCAGTGAAAATGCGCTTTCCATCATGCGTGCACCGCCTGATTTGCAAATGATCAGCAAGGGCAGCCGGTGTTGCAGGCAATGGTCGATGGCCCTGCAGATGCGTTCGCCCATCACGCTGCCCAACGATCCGCCAATGAACTCGAAGTCCATGCAGCCCACCACCAGCAAATTATCGTGCACCATTCCTTTTGCAATGCGGATGGAATCGGTAATGTCTGTCTTGGCCCAGGTTTCGTCCAGCCTTTTCTTGTACGATTTGAGGTCGGTAAAGTTCAAAAAATCCTTGGAGCGGATCTCTTCGAACATCACGGTATACTCATTGTTGTTGAACAGGAATTCGAAATATTCTGCGCTGCCAATGCGGTGGTGGTGATTGCATCGCGGGCATACGAACAAGTTTTCGCGAAGCTCAGTTACGGTACATATAAAATTGCACTCCGGGCATTTGCTCCAGAGGCCTTCGGGAGTTTCTTTTTTTTCTGCTGTGCTGGTAAGGATACCTTTTTTTATACGCTTGAACCAGGAGGCCTTCGTTTCTTCGCTTTGTCCTTCTTCTCCGGCCAGGTTCGCGTCAAAGTCCTCTTCTCTCGCCATTCATAACAGTTTAGGCGGCTAAGATAGGGTAATTGGAGAATAATTGTTCCTGTACTATTTTTGTGCCGCTTTAAAAACAGCATGTTGAGGCTCAATATCATGGGAATGCTGTTTGCAAAACTGATTAATACATGAAATGGTCTGCTTTTTTTACATCGTCGATCGGTAAGAAGTTCGTGATGGCGCTCACCGGTTTGTTCCTCATTAGTTTCCTGGTAGTACACGTGGGCCTCAATGCCTGCATGTGGGCTAATGACAAAGGTTCCATGTTCAACCGCGCAGCGCATTTCATGGGTTCCAGCCTCGTGGTGCGGCTGATGGAAGTGGTTTTGTTCCTCGGCATCATATTGCATGCCATACAAGGTTGGGTGCTGGAAGTGCAGAACAGGCGCACCCGCCGCCAGGGATATGCGGTAACGCTGGGCAACCGCGGCAGTAAATGGTACAGCCGCTCCATGGGTTTGTTGGGTACCTTGCTGTTCTTTTTCCTTGTAATGCATATCTCGCATTTTTGGGTGCCTTCGCGCATCACGCACGACCTGCAGCAGGTAACATACCGGCAGGTGACCATGCACAATTTGTATATAAGAATGGTAGAAGTGTTTCAGGATCCCGTGGTGGTAATATTGTATGTGCTGGGTTGTATTTCACTGGCGTACCACCTGCTGCATGGGTTCAAGAGCGCTTTCCGTACGCTGGGCGTGCACAACAGCAGGTATTTTAACATTATCAAGGCTACCGGTTATGGTTTTTCCATCATCGTGTCGCTGGCTTTTGCCATGATGCCGGTAAGCATGTACCTGGGATGGGTGAAGTGATGTGGTGAGTGGTGAATTGTAAGTGTGAGATGGAAGATAGCAGTTCAGATTTTGACCTTTTACTTTTAAGTTTTTATTCATATGCTCAATGCAAAAATTCCCGCAGGGCCTTTAGACCAGAAATGGAGAACGTACAAATCAACCTGCAAGCTGGTGAACCCGGCCAATAAAAGAAAATTGGAGGTGATTGTAATCGGAACGGGCCTTGCAGGTGCGTCTGCCGCCGCTTCGCTCGGCGAGCTTGGCTACAAAGTAAAAGCGTTTTGCTTCCAGGACTCGCCGCGCAGGGCGCACTCCATTGCGGCGCAGGGAGGCATCAATGCAGCAAAAAATTACCAGAACGACGGCGACTCCGTATACCGTTTGTTTTACGATACCATCAAGGGTGGCGACTACCGCGCCAGAGAAGGAAATGTTTACCGGCTTGCAGAAGTAAGCGCCAATATCATCGACCAATGCGTGGCGCAGGGCGTTCCCTTTGCACGCGAATATGGCGGACTGCTGAGCAACCGTTCATTTGGTGGAACGCAGGTACAGCGTACATTCTATGCCGCGGGCCAAACGGGTCAGCAATTGCTCATCGGCGCTTACCAGGCCCTGGAAAGGCAGGTGGCGCTCGGCAATGTAAAAATGTATGCAAGGCACGAAATGCTGGACATCGTAATGGTGCGCGGCGCGGCCAAGGGCATCATTGCACGTAACCTGGTGACCGGTGAGCTGGAAAGACATTTCGGTCATGCGGTACTGTTATGCAGCGGTGGTTATGGCAACGTGTTTTACCTGTCTACCAACGCCATGGGCAGCAACGTTACCGCCATCTGGAAGGCGCATAAAAAAGGAGCATATTTCGGTAATCCCTGCTTTACACAAATACATCCCACATGCATTCCCGTTAGTGGCGACCATCAATCGAAGCTCACCCTCATGTCGGAATCGTTGCGCAACGACGGCCGGATATGGGTGCCGAAAAAACAGGGCGACAGCAGGGACCCGCGACAGATACCGGAAGAAGAACGCGATTATTACCTGGAAAGAAGATATCCAGCCTTCGGCAACCTGGTGCCAAGGGACGTGGCCAGCCGCGCCGCTAAAGAGAGATGCGATGCGGGTTATGGCGTAGGCTCCAGCAAACAGGCGGTATACCTGGACTATGCTGATGCTATCAAACGTTATGGCAGGATAGAGGCCGGCAAGCGCGGCATAGTAAATGCCGACGACAAAGCCGTTATCACGCTTGGAAAAGAAGTAGTGAAAGAAAAATACGGCAACCTGTTCGACATGTATGAAAAGATAACAGGTGAAAACCCATATGAAGTGCCGATGCGTATTTACCCCGCCGTGCACTATACCATGGGCGGATTGTGGGTGGATTATGAATTGATGACCACCATTCCGGGATTGTATTCATTGGGCGAAGCCAACTTCAGCGACCACGGGGCCAACCGGCTTGGCGCTTCTGCGCTGATGCAAGGCCTTGCGGATGGATACTTTGTGATACCATACACCATTGGGAATTATCTCTCAGGCATGATCAGTGAAAAGCCTGTTTCCATCAACGACCCTGAATTTGCTGAGGCCGAGCAAAGTGTGCGCAGCCGAATCGACAGGCTGATGAGCATTAAAGGTTCGCAAACCGTGGAGAGCTTTCACAAGCGCCTCGGCAAGATCATGTGGAACAAATGCGGCATGGCCCGCAATGCGCAGGGATTGCAGGAAGCCATACAGGAAATACGGGCCTTGAAAGAAGAGTTTTGGAAAGACGTGCGCGTTCCCGGCGGCATCAATGAAATGAATCCCGAGCTGGACAAGGCAAACCGCGTTGCCGATTTTATTGAATTGGGTGAATTGATGTGCATCGATGCACTGGATAGAAATGAAAGCTGCGGCGGCCATTTCAGGGAAGAATCGCAAACCGAAGATGGCGAGGCGCTGCGGCACGATAATAAATATTCTTACGTGGCTGCATGGGAATACAAGGGAGACCACGACTGGAAGCTGCACAAGGAAGACCTGCTGTTTGAAGTGGTGCATCCAAGCCAGCGCAGTTATAAATAATTAATCAAAAAAAAATTCAGTGTTCTAATTATATCGCATGGAACATTACACAATGAATCTCAGGCTCAAGGTATGGCGGCAGCCAAACCCGAACACGAAGGGACGCTTCGAAACATATGAAGTAACGGACATCTCTTCGGAAATGTCGTTCCTGGAAATGTTCGATGTATTGAATGAGCGATTGATCCGCGAAGGAAAAGACCCTATTGCATTCGACCACGACTGCCGCGAAGGTATTTGCGGCGCCTGCTCCATGCACATCAATGGGCGCCCGCATGGTCCCTGGCACGCCACTACTACCTGCCAGTTGCACATGCGCGCATTCAAGAATGGTGATACGATCGTAGTAGAGCCCTGGCGCGCCAATGCCTTTCCCGTTATCAAGGACCTGATGGTAAGCCGCGATTCCTTCGACCGCATTATCCAGGCCGGCGGATATATTTCAGTAAATACCGGTAATGCAGTGGATGGCAACGCGATACCGATTGAAAAAGAAAGGGCCGATGCATCCTTTGCGGCAGCCGCCTGTATAGGTTGCGGCGCCTGCGTGGCCGCCTGTAAGAATAGCTCGGCCATGCTGTTTGTTTCCTCCAAGGTTGCCCACCTGGCCCTGTTACCCCAGGGTGAACCCGAAACCAAGAGCAGGGCATTGAATATGATCGCCCAAATGGACAAGGAAGGCTTTGGAGCCTGTACCAATACCGGCGCATGTGAAGCCGTTTGCCCTAAAGAAATTTCCATGAGCAATATTGCCCGTCTCAATGCACAGTACCTAATGGCAGGATTAACCACGGATGATAAGTAACCTATGGACGAATGCAAAGACGGACGCCCTCTCGGGGGCGTTTTTTTTATTGACAATCTGGCAATTTCCGGGCATTCACCGGGCGAAGGAGAGACGAAGCCAAGACGAATCTAAGACGAACGTACATTTTGTCAGACGGTAGCGTGGTGTTGAGGCTATTCCGTACATTCAGTCCCTAAAATCATGATATGGTCCGCATATTCCTCATCTGTAGTTGCATAAGTTTATTGATCATGACATCCTGTAATACCGAAACCCGCGTTGCAGCGGACACCGTTGCATTCAAATGGCCGCAAAACGTACAAGCTCCCGATGCCGAAAGAAAGCCTAAAGAGCTTACAGCGCACGGCGATACCCGCATCGACGAATACTATTGGATGAACGATTACTTCAAGAAGGGACCGGACAGCACCAGGGTAGTGGAATATCTCAAGGCAGAAAATGCTTACCTGGACACGATGATGGCTGCTACCAAGAACTTCCAGCAAAAGCTGTTCGAGGAAATGAAGGCGCGCATCAAGGAAAAAGATGAATCATTGCCCGCATTCAACAATGGCTATTATTACTATACCCGCACCGAAGAAGGAAAACAATATTTCAAGTATTGCAGGAAAAAGGGAAGCCTCGACGCTCCTGAGGAAGTGCTGCTGGACGTTGACGCCATGGCCACAGGACACAACTACTATGGAGTGGCTGGCATGAATGTGAGTCCCGACAACAAGCTGCTCGCATTTGGTGTGGATACTGTATCGCGCAGGCAATACATCATTCACATAAAAAATCTCGAGACCGGCGCATTATTACCTGATCAAATGCACGCCACCACCGGAGGATTGGCCTGGGCCAACGATAGCAAAACGCTGTTTTATACGAAACGCAACCCCGTTACCCTGCTGGGGGAAAAGATAAACAAGCACAAACTGGGCACCAACGCCGACAGCGATGTTACCGTGTACACCGAAAAAGATCCCTCGAATTACATCGGCGTCAGCAAATCCAGATCACAGCAATACATCTTTATCCGCTCGGAGGCCACGCTTTCCAGCGAATACCGCTACCTCGACGCCAATACACCTGATGGCGATTTCAAGGTATTTCAACCACGCATGAAGGATGTATTGTACCAGCCTACGCATTGGAACGACCGCTTTTTTATTCGCACCAACCTGGATGCAAAGAATTTCCGCCTCATGGAAACAACTGCCCAAAATACCGGTAGCGACCATTGGAAAGAAGTGATCGCGCATCGCGCCGATGTATTGCTGGAAGATATAGATGCATTTAAAGACCACGTTGTGATATCTGAACGCAAGAATGGGCTGCTGCAATTGCGCATCCGCAAAATGGCCGATGGTTCGGAACATTATCTCGATTTCGGCGAACCTGCTTATGATGCATCCGTTGGCAATGCGCCGGACTACAATACCAAAGTGCTCCGTTACAATTATACTTCGCTTACCACGCCCATTTCGGAGTATGACTATAACATGGACACAAAAGAAAAAACCCTGAAGAAACAACAGGAAATAGTGGGTGGGTACGATAAAACAGCGTATGTAACGGAACGCTTGTATGCAACCGCGCAGGACGGCAAGCAAATACCCATTTCATTGGTATATAAAAAAGGTTTTACGAAGGATGGCAACGCCCCGTTGTTACTGTATGCCTACGGATCGTATGGTTACAGCACCGATGCCAATTTCAGCAGCGCCCGCCTTAGCCTGTTGAACCGCGGATTTGCATTTGCCATTGCCCATGTGCGCGGCGGCCAGGAAATGGGACGCCAGTGGTATGAAGACGGCAAGATGATGAAGAAAAAGAACACCTTCACCGACTTTATCGATTGCGCTGAATACCTCATCAAACAAAAATATACTTCCAAACAGCACCTGTATGCCCAGGGCGGAAGCGCCGGTGGGTTATTGATGGGCGCCATTGTGAACATGCGCCCCGACCTCTGGAACGGCGTTATAGCAGACGTACCCTTCGTGGACGTGATCACCACCATGTCGGACCCCACCATACCCCTTACCACCAATGAGTACGATGAATGGGGCAATCCAGCCGACAAGGAAAGCTATTTTTACATGAAATCGTATTCCCCTTACGACAACGTGGAAAAGAAAGCTTATCCCAATATGCTGGTCAATACAGGACTCCACGATTCGCAGGTGCAGTATTTTGAGCCGGCCAAATGGGTGGCGCGGTTGCGTGATATGAAGACCGATAGCAACGTGCTGCTGCTGTACACGAACATGAGCGCCGGGCACGGAGGGGCTTCTGGCCGCTTCGATTTCCTGAAGGAAATAGCCAGGGAATTCGCATTCCTGCTGGCGCTGGAGGGCAAGGTTGAGGGGTAGGACCGCCTTGCAACGAGCCAACTGGCCTTAGGAATCGGCTAACCGGGCCCGGGCAATAATTCCTAACTTTAGACGCTTATAGAAAAACCTAATTTATATTGGGGCGGCTGCTTATTATACTTACCTCTTATTGCTTGTGGTGCCAGGTTTTGTGGGCTCAGGAACCGAAAGAGAAAAAGCCTTTGTCTCCCACGGAAACCCGCTCCAACCTGCGCCAGAAGTGGATATCCACTGCAAGGGACTCCCTTAGGCTGGACAGTCTTAGCATCGTTCCCAATACCATTTCCATCCTGCAGGTGCCGGCTACCGATTACGACATCGACCTGGTGAATGCCGTGCTTACCTGGAAGCAAAAGCCCGCCCTGGACAGCGTATGGGTCAGTTATAGGGTGTTCCCCGCCCGGCTGAACGCAGTGGCGGGCAAGTTCAATTACGACAGCATTTCGAACTACTTCCTGGTAAAGCCATTCGGGCCGGAAACAGCCGACCCTGCCGCGAACTTCTTCAACTTCGGCAATATCAATTACAATGGCAGCTTTGGAAGGGGCATATCGTTCGGCAACAGCCAGGACGCCGTGGTTACTTCTAACCTTAACCTGCAATTGAGCGGTTATATGGCCGATAGCATCGAAATAGCAGCCGCCATTACCGACAATAATATTCCCATACAGCCCGACGGCACTACCCAGCAGCTGAATGAATTCGACCGGATCTTTTTGCAGTTCAAGAAAAACAACTGGCAACTAAGCCTCGGTGATATCGACATACGACAGAACCAGCAGTACTTCCTGAACTTTTATAAAAGATTGCAGGGCGCTTCGTTCGAGGTAGCGCAGGCCATTTCGCCCAGGATAAATAACAGGACGCTCGTAAGCGGCTCCATTGCCAAGGGAAAGTTCACGCGCAATATTTTCCAGGGGCTGGAGGGTAACCAGGGACCTTACCGGCTGCAGGGCGCCAACAATGAATTCTTCTTCGTGGTGCTGGCGGGAACGGAAAGGGTCTACCTCGACGGTGAACTGTTGCAGAGGGGAGAGGACCGCGACTACATCATCAACTACAACACGGCCGAAGTAACGTTCATGCCCACCAGAATGATCACCAAGGACCGCCGCATACAGGTGGAATTTGAATATGCCGACCGGAATTTTCTCAATGCAAATCTGTACCTGTACAATGAGACCAATTTTAATAATAAGCTGAAATTAAAGCTCGGCGCATTCAATAACAGCGATGCAAAAAACTCTCCCATCAACCAAACGCTCGACCAGCAGCAGAAGAATTTTCTGGACATGATCGGCGACAGCGTGCAGCGCGCATTTTATCCTGTTGCCTCTTTAGATACTTTCAGCGCGGGCAAGATCCTGTATAAAAAGATCGATACTGCTTTCAACGGCGGCGCTTCGCGCGACTCTATTTACGTATACAGCACCAATCCCGACAGCGCCAAATACAGCCTGTCGTTCATAGACGTCGGTTTCGGCAAAGGCAACTACGTGCCGGATTTCAACGGGGCCAATGGCAAAGTATTCAAATGGGTGGAGCCGGTGAATGGCCAACCCCAGGGACAGTTTGAGCCAGCGGTGTTCCTGGTGACACCTAAAAAACAACAGATCGTAAACCTGGGACTGGACTACAACATCAGTAAGCAATCTTTCCTAAGCACCGAAGTGGCTATGAGCAATTACGACGTCAATACTTTTTCTTCGCGTGATGAAGGCGATAACAAGGGCTTTGCCGCAAGAGTGCTGTTCCGCAATACGCTTCCTTTGCGGAAGTCGCGGCAATTGATCACCGATGCGGGCTATGAGTTCGTAGAGGCGCGCTTTCGTCCATTGGAAAGGCTGCGCAACGTGGAGTTTACCCGCGATTGGGGATTGCCGATAGTGGTGCAACCTGCCGATGAACACATTTATACCGCCGCCACGCAATACGTGGACGCGAAAAAGAATTCGCTGCGCTACCAGGTGATGGGTTATGTAAGAGGAGATGATTTCACTGGCATCCGCAACATTGTGCAGCACCGGCAGCAATTGAAGGGATGGATATTCAATAACGTATTCAACATTTCGAACATCAGCACCAATACCGACAAGGGTTATTTCCTGAGACCGGCGGTAAACATTGCAAAGGTATTTCCAAAGCTGGGCAACTATTCCATTGCATTCAACTACGCGCTGGAGCACAACGAAGTGCGCAACAAACGCAGCGACACCATTTCATTCCTGAGCTTTTCATTTCAAACAGCGCAGGTATCACTACGTTCGGACGAAGCAAAGCCCAACAAATGGGGCATCAGCTATTTTACCCGCTCTGATAAGTATCCTTTCGGAAAAGACCTGGTAAAGGGCGACCGCAGCGACAATGTCACCATCTTTGCCGAGTTGTTAAAAAGCGAAAAGCATCGCGTACGCTACAACATTACTTACCGGGAGTTGGAAGTACTGCGTCCTGACGTGGCGCGGCAGAAGGCAGACAAGAGCCTGCTGGGCCGCGTGCAGTACGAGATCAACGAATGGAAAGGTTTGCTTAACGGAGGAATATTGTACGAAGTAGGATCGGGGCAGGAACAAAAGCGCGATTATGTCTTCCTGGAAGTGCCCGCCGGACAGGGAGAATATACCTGGATAGATTACAACCAGGACGGCGTTCAGCAATTGAATGAGTTTGAGGTGGCCGTTTTCCAGGACCAGGCCAAGTACATCAGGATATTTACGCCCACCAATGAATTCATAAAAGCCAATTACAACACTTTCAATTATAACCTGGGGTTGAACCCAAGGGCCATCATACGGCAGGCAACCGCAAGCTCTTTCATGAAGTTCATGGCACGCGTGAACCTGCAATCTTCTTTGCAGATCAATAAAAAAGAAATATCCAGTGGCGTGGTAAGCTTCAATCCCTTCAGCAATGTCCTGAACGATACCTCGCTCATTACGCTCAATTCCGTGCTGGTGAATACGTTTTCATTCAACCGCTTCAGTTCCGTGTGGGGGCTCGACCTGAACAATGTACGCAACAGCGGCAAGGCCCTGCTGACATATGGATACGAAAGCAGGAAGTTCACCGAATGGAGCCTGAAAGGCCGCGTGAACTTCAGCAGGATGTTCGGCGTTGACCTGGTATTCCGCAAAGGAATGAATGTCCTTAACACTTCCAACCCTAAGTTCGATAACCGCAATTACCATATCGATCAGTATTCGCTGGAGCCTAGGCTGAACTTTACGAGGGGCGCGAACTTCAGGCTGATAACAGGGTATAAATACAATAATAAGCAGAACAGGATCGGTAATGAGGAGGTGTATTATTCGCATTCGCTCAACAACGAAGTCAAATACAATATTCTTCAAAGCACTTCCATACAAGCTAAGTTTACCTATACCGATATCGTATACACTTCAAAAGATCCCAACAGCCTCAATTCAACCGTAAGCTATATCCTGCTGGATGGATTGCTGCCCGGCAAGAACTTCTTATGGAACCTCGACCTTACCAAGCGGCTCTCCAATAATCTTGAGCTGAACCTGCAGTACGAAGGCCGCAGGCCTGGCGCAGCCAGAACGGTGCATATAGGAAGGGTTTCAATTAGGGCGTTGCTATAAAAAGTCATAGGTCATTGGGTCAATAAGTCATTAAGTGAATACAATTTACTTGCCTGATGATTCAATCACCTTATGGCCTATTGCCAAAAAAAACCGGAGGTTTTTAGACCTCCGGCTTATCTATAAAAATACTGGTAAGCTTTTGTTAGCTGAACAAGCCACCTTTCTTCAGTGTTCTTGTTCCTTCGCCGATCTTGAAACCGTTGTGATAGATCTCTATCTTGTAGTCGCCCCTCTGGAAATTGCTGTTGGGCTTCCAGGCAAATTGCACGGGTTTCTTTTTACCGGCTTCCATATCCACGGTTACTTTCGCGGTATAGAATTTTTCACCTTCTTCGCGGGTAGTGAATGTACCAGAACCCAGCGCTTCAACGGTGATTGGTTTTCCATCAGGACCAGTAATGGCCACATACACTTCTGTCTGGCCAGACTGGGCAATGCGGTTGTCTACGTCGAAATTGATCACCAGCTTGTCAACGCGCTTAGCGGTAGTAGTTACCTTTTCCTTGCCACTGCTCTTTTCATTTACCGGGGTAATTGAAATGTTGTTGGCATACAGGGTAGAAGCCACGTCGATGGTCTTAGCCTGGGTCTCGCTAACAACCTTTGTTGAATCGAGGTTTTTTGTCAATACTTCCTTCTCGCCTATAAGCTGTGTTTTTTCAGCGGTCAATTGCTGGTTTTCACCTGTCAACCTGGCTACTTCTTCTTCCAACCCGGTGATCTTGGTGTTCAGCTCTGCGATCAGGCCTTGTGCCCTCTTCAATTCGGCTGTAGTCGCGTTCCTCTTATTAAGGATGGTGCGAATTTCTGTTTTCAGTTTAGTGATCTCACTGTTCCTTGTGCCCAGTTTACCTTCCAGCTCATTGTTATAACCGGTCAGTGAATCGAGGCGTGCAAGCGACGCGTCGAAGTTCTTCTGGATTTCGCTTTTGTCGTCAGTGATCTTTTCTATTTGTGTTTGCTGCGTCTGAATGGTCTCAGAGGTCTTGTTCTTATCATATAACAAGTAACCCCATGTGCCTAACAAAGCAACAGCAAGAATGCCGATGACAGCACCTTTATACTCCTTGCGATTAGGATCTTTCCGGGGAGCGCTACTGTCGGTGGCCGAGGGATAATTGGTTGTACTCATACAGTATTGTTTTTAAATAAATTTTACAATAAGTGTTTTAAACTTATTGGGCTGAAGTCCAAAACCATGCCAGAATTTAAAAGGGTAGGTTTACATAAAACGCTAATTCTTTAAAAATATTACACTTATACCCTGACTTCCAGGGTTTTTCCACAAGTGTTAGTTTCAGTCATTTCCTAAAACTGTTAAATTGCACGCTTAATATATATGTCAGCAGAGAAGATCATAACAGATTGGAAAAAAAACAAATTCAAGCCCCTGTATTGGCTCGAAGGCGAAGAGGAATTTTTCATCGACCAAATAATGGAATATGCCGAACATCACCTGTTGTCCGAAGCAGAAGCGGCCTTTAACCGCATGGTGTTTTATGGTAAAGATGCAAACTGGGCCGATGTGGTAACCGCCTGCCGCCGTTACCCGATGTTTGCGGAGCGGCAGGTAGTTTTACTGAAGGAAGCACAGCACATGCGCGACGTAGAAAAGCTGGACGTGTACATAGAAAACCCCTTATCGTCTACCGTATTCGTAGTATCGTACAAAGAAAAAAAGGTCGACGGCCGTAGTAAATTTGCTAAGCTGCTCAAGGAAAAGGGCGAAGTATACACCACCAGGAAATTATACGATAACCAGTTGCCCGAATGGACCAGCGAACTGATTAAGTCCCGCGGCTACACTATTTCACATAAAGCATTGCTGTTATTGGTAGATCATATCGGCAACGATCTCAGCCGTATGTCCAACGAGATCCAGAAGGTATTGGTAAACCTGCACAACAGGAAAAACATTACCGAGGACGATATCGAACAATACGTTGGCATCAGCAAGGATTTTAATGTATTTGAATTGCAGGAAGCGTTATCGGCAAAAGATATTGCAAAGGCCATACGCATCGTGCAATATTTCGAGGCCAATCCAAAAGCAGCGCCCATTCAGTTGATATTGCCGGTGCTGCATTCGTTCTTCAGCAAGGTATTTACGGTCTTCAGTTCTACTGACCGCAGCGAAAATGGATTGAAGCTGCTGTTCAATAATAATATATTCAGCGCGCGGCAGGGTTTGCTGGCTGCAAAGAACTATGGGTATGAAGGAACGGAGCGTGTCATATTATTGCTGCACCATTATAACCTTCGCAGCCTCGGCGTAAACGATCCTGGAACAGAGGATGCTTCTTTGCTGAAGGAGATGATCGTAAAAATGATGGGATAGAATATCGATGTGAAATGTGCAGGTGTGCAAATAATAACGAGTCACTAAGGATTTAATAGAGCCCTTGCGTTTATTTCGTCTTTTGCCAGTTGGCCCTTCAATGCTTCCAGTCCTTCGAACTTCACTTCGGGCCGCATGTAAGCCTTAACGTATACGCGCATGGTTTTGCCATAGATCTCTTCATCAAAATCAAAGAGGTTTACTTCGATCATTCTTTTGTTGTCGCCAATGGTTGGGCGGATACCTATGCTCATCATTCCTTTCAACCTGCCTGTTTGCGCTTTGGACTGCCAGCCTTCGATCTCTGCTTCCACCGCGTAGATGCCATTGCCCGGCACCAGCTTCTCTTCTTCATTCACGCCCAAATTTGCGGTAGGGTAGCCCAGCGTTCGCCCCAATTTATTGCCATCGATCACTTCGCCCGCAAAAAAGAAATGGTAGCCCAATAATTGATTGGCGGTATGGATATCACCTGTGCGGATGGCATCGCGGATACGCGTCGAGCTCACCGTTATAGAATTGATAACGTGCTCAGGTATTTCCTTCAGGAAAAACTGCAACCTTCCCGCATAGTCTTCCAGCAGGCGGTAGTCGCCTTTGCGGTCGTGCCCGAAGCGGTGGTCGTACCCGATGATAACAGTATGCGGATGGAATTTGCCGATCAGGAAATCGTTCACATACTCATCCGCTGATAAATTTGAAAATTGCTTTGTAAAAGGAACGATCACCAAATGATGCAGGCCCTGCCGTTTCAGCAATTCGATCTTTTCGTCGAGTGTATTGATGAGTTGTATCGGCCGCTTCTCATCGGCCAGCACCTTGCGCGGGTGCGGATGAAAAGTAATCAGCACCGACTCGCCCGCAACCTGCCGGGCCTCGTCTTTTAATTGCGCAAGGATCTTCTTGTGCCCGGTATGCACGCCGTCGAACGTTCCGATGGTTACAACAGCATTACGGATAGAAGGGATCTCGTCTATATTTCTATGTACCTGCATAAAAGCGCTGCGAAAATAAACATTCGTTTGTATTAGTTTTGCGCAAACAAGTCATTAAGTCGTTGAAACGACTAAGCCGCTGAAGCCCGAAGTCATTAGGTCGTTGAGTCATTAAGTCAATAAATGACGCTCTTAATTACCTAATGACCTATTGACCCATTGACTTAATGACTTAAAATTGAAGTCAAATGTCGCTATACAACGCCCGGGGGGTTTCCGCTCAGAAAGAAGAAGTGCACAAAGCAACCGCAAGCCTCGACAAAGGACTATACCCACACGCTTTTTGCAAGATATACGCAGACTACCTGGGAGGAGATGCGGCATGGGTAAACGTAATGCACGCAGACGGGGCCGGCACCAAAAGCATTGTAGCTTATCTGTACTGGAAAGAAACACACGACGCATCGGTTTGGAAAGGGATAGCCCAGGACGCTATTGTAATGAACCTGGACGACCTGCTGTGCACCGGCATTTACGACAATCTATTGTTTTCCTCCACCATCGACCGCAACAAACAAAAGATACCGGGCGAGGTATTGGAAATGATCGTTACCGGTACCCAGGAATTCTTCGATTCCATGAAGCTCTTCGGCATAAACATCCATTATCTCGGGGGCGAAACGGCCGATGTGGGCGATGTGGTGCGTACCATTGCAGTTAACGGTACCATGACCGCCCGCTGGCCAAAGGATAAGTTAATAACCAACGACCGGATTCAACCGGGCGATGTGATCGTGGGATTGGCCAGCGCAGGCCAGGCCGAATATGAAAGGACCTACAACAGCGGCATCGCCAGCAACGGGCTTACCAGCGCCCGGCACGACCTGCTTTCCAAGTTTTACGCAGAGCAGTTCCCGGAGTCTTTTGCGCCCTCCATCTCCGCGGAAGTGATGTATGCCGGCCCTTATCATCTTATGGACGAGGTGTCTTTGTATACCGGCCCCCGTAACCAGGTGCCCGGCGTGGTTTCCCGCGACCTGCACCCCGAACGGCTCACCATCGGGCAACTATTGTTAAGCCCCACCCGTACCTATGCCCCGGTTATGAAGGCCCTGTTCGACCATCATTTCGATGCCGTGCATGGCCTGGTGCATTGCAGCGGAGGCGGGCAAACCAAGTGCCTGAAGTACCTGCCCGGCGAATACCGCATCATAAAGGACAACCTGTTCGACCCTCCACCCATTTTCAGGCTTATCCAACAGGCTTCCGGCGCCGATGACCGGGAAATGTACCAGGTGTTCAACATGGGCCACCGCATAGAGATCTTCACCAGCGAAGAGGCTGTTCCCGGCATCATTAACCTGGCCTTGGGCCTGGGCATCGACGCCAGGATAATAGGGAGGGTAGAGGCCGCAGAAAAAAAAGAATTGATCTTACACGCGCCGCACGGACGGGTGGTCTATCCCTGAAAACTCAATACAGGCTTGCATTGGCACAGTTTTTTAACGAAACGCTCACACTTTTTAAGGGCGGTTTATACCCACAACCAATTGACAATTTGGGCGAATGGCTATGAAATCTCAAGGCCGCTTTGTATTTTTGCAAATAGTTCAACTGGACAAGTGAAATAACACCTTGTTTGCAACGTACCCCAAACATTTATTGTCTTTTCATTACTTCTACTCTTTTTAGGTAGGATTTTTGATTCATACTCTGACAGATAGATAAACTTACGTATGCGGCAACTTAAGATAGCAACACAAATTACCAACCGCGATTCTCAGGCGGTTGAAAAGTATCTCCAGGAAATTTCAAAGATATCCATGATCACTCCTGAAGAGGAGACCGTGCTGGCACAGCGCATCAAGATGGGCGACCAGCGGGCTTTGGATAAATTGGTGCAGGCCAACCTGCGCTTCGTGGTGTCTGTGGCAAAACAGTACCAGCACCAGGGACTTTCTCTGAGCGATCTGATCAACGAAGGGAATTTGGGGTTGATCAAAGCGGCACAACGCTTCGATGAAACAAAAGGTTTTAAATTCATCTCATACGCTGTATGGTGGATCCGCCAGTCCATTTTACAGGCGTTGGCAGAGCAGGGAAGATTGGTCCGCCTGCCTCAAAATAAAATTGGCACTTATAACAAGGCTAACAAGGCTTACATGGCTTTCGAGCAGGAACATGAGCGCGAGCCAAGCACAGAAGAGTTAGCCGAATTGCTGGAAATGAGCGAGACCGAGATCAACAATATCTTCCAAAGCAATACCCGCCACACTTCATTGGACGCTCCGGTTCACGAAGCAGAAGACGTAGCCATGGGCGATTTGCTGGAAGGCAGCGATGATACGGACGACGATGTAATGAAAGATTCTCTGCGCAATGAAATTCGCCGGGTATTGAAATCCCTCAGCCCGCGTGAAGCAGAGATCGTGAACGCTTATTTTGGTTTGGATGGTGAAAATGGCGTTACCATTGAGCAGATCGGCCAAAAGTACGACCTGACCAAGGAGCGCATCCGCCAGATCAAAGAAAGAGCTATCAAGCGATTACAAAAAGCCCGCTACAGCAATGCGCTGAAAGCTTATTTAGGCTAAACATACAAACCCTTCTCCGGAAGGGTTTTTTATTTGCTCCTATCTTTGCATCCATGTTCCGCTTCCTCGTTTTTTGTTGCTTACTGTTACTGGCCACAGCCTGTGAAAAAGGCATCAGCTTCAAGCCACGCAATGCAGACACTGCCATTGTGGTGGAAGCATACATCGAGAATGGCCAGCCACCGACGGTGATATTATCGCGCAGCCTGGATTATTTCAGCAAGATCAGTCCCGATATTCTCGCTGCTTCCTTCATCCGCAATGCAGAGGTGTTTGTTTCCAATGGGACGCTTACGCATAAGCTTAAGGAATATGCTCTGCCTGCGGGGAACGGCTATACCGTGTATTATTATTCCATCGATTCCACCAGTCTTCCCACAGCATTCGTGGGCGAGTTCAATAAAGCTTACAGCCTGCGCATTGTGATAGATGGAAAGGATTATACCGCCAATACCACCATACCGGCATTGGCAAAGCAGGTGGACTCCTTGTGGTGGAAGCCCGCACCTTCCAATCCCGATACCACCAAGGTAGTGGTGATGAGCAGGGCAACCGACCCGCCCGGCTTCGGTAACTACATTCGCTATTATACCAAAGTTAACGACAGCGTGTTCCTTCCTCCGCCCGCTTCCGTGTTCGACGACCAGATCATAGACGGAACAACATATGAAGTAGAGGTGGAGAACGGCGTTGACCGCAACGAAGAAATAGATTTTGAAGAATATTCATTCTTCCGCCGCGGCGATACGGTAACATTGAAGTTTGCGAATATCGATAAGGCCACGTATGATTTCTGGCGGACCATGGAGTTCAGCTATGCCAGTATCGGCAATCCATTTTCATCGCCTACCAAAGTGTTAGGGAATGTTAAAGGGGCCCTTGGCTATTTCGGGGGGTACGCGGTGCAGTACAAGACGATCATCATTCCGAAGTAGTCATTAGTCATTAAGTCAACGGGTAGATTGTTATTCGTATTGACCCAATGACTTTTTGACCTAATGACCAAATACGGTTTTGCACAGTTAATTCAGGCCCGCTATCGGGCGCAGCAATTGTTCCCGTTTCCATCGTATTTTTGACGACTGTCTACGCCCCTGGCAATCCGGGGGCGGGACCAGCATCAAACATTTAATCTGATAGTTGAAATGAGCGAGTTTAGTCCGGAAAAAGTACACTGCCTCATCATAGGTTCGGGGCCGGCCGGTTATACGGCGGCCATTTATGCAGCAAGGGCCAACCTTAAACCCGTATTATACCAGGGCCTTCAGCCGGGAGGCCAGCTGACCATTACCACCGAAGTAGAAAATTATCCCGGTTATGCCGACGGTGTGCAGGGCCCCCAGATGATGATCGATTTTGAAAAGCAAGCCGCCAGGATGGGTGCAGACATTCGTTTTGGCATTGCCACCAGCGTCGATTTTTCTCAACGCCCTTTTAAAGTATGGGTAGATGAGACCAAGCTGCTGGAAGCAGACGCCGTGATCATTGCAACAGGCGCCTCGGCCAAATGGCTGGGACTGGAAAGCGAACAGCGGTTGAATGGATCGGGTGTAAGCGCCTGCGCCGTTTGCGATGGTACTTTCTTCAAGGGAAAAGAAGTGGCAATTGTGGGTGCCGGCGACACCGCTGCGGAAGAAGCCTTGTACCTGAGCAATCTTACCACCAATGTGCACATGTTCATACGCAAGGACCAGATGCGCGCCAGCAAGGTGATGCAGGACCGCGTGAAGAAAACGGCCAACATCAAAATATACTGGAACACCGAGACCGATGAAATTCTCGGCGAGCACAAAGTAGAAGGCGTGCGCGTGCTGAACAACAAGAGCGGGCAGAAGCAGGATATACCCATCAGCGGGTTTTTTGTCGCCATAGGACATCAGCCTAACTCGGATATTTTCAAGGGTTGGCTGGATATGGATGAGGCCGGTTATATTAAAACGGTGCCTGGCACTTCGCGCACCAATATCGAAGGCATATTTGCCTGCGGCGATGTGCAGGATAAAATTTACCGCCAGGCCGTAACGGCCGCGGGAAGCGGTTGTATGGCAGCGTTAGATGCGGAAAGGTACCTGGGGGCGCTGGCGCATAAATAGTATTACCTTTATGCTTCAAAATTCACGGTTATGGCAACTCAACCACTGGAGATAAAGGCCAGCATCAAGATATTGAAGCCGCCTCACGAAGTATTTGAAGCAATCGTTGATCCGCAGAAAATGTCGGGTTATTTTATTTCCGAAAGCACCGGCCGCATGGAAAGCAACACCAGCCTGGTATGGAAGTTTCCTGAATTAGATATGGAATTCCCCGTCCGGGTATTGAAAGTAGAACCTACATTCATCTCTTTACATGGAATGATGTT